>Ga0209188_1001959_pt1 | contig 15716 bp, 30 predicted proteins | sample C_130625_EF_Meta_FD_187307 | JGI IMG/M metagenome (GOLD analysis project Ga0209188, IMG submission 187307) | Freshwater microbial communities from Lake Croche, Canada to study carbon cycling - C_130625_EF_MetaG (SPAdes) (version 2) | ecosystem: Environmental > Aquatic > Freshwater > Lake...
ACAGCTAAACACATCAAAGGCAATTTTGAAACAATGGGACTGGTTTGGATCTTTGAAGATCAAGAAGATGCCAATTGGTTTGCGCTGAGATGGCTATAAACAACTACCCAGCAACAAACTCCTTAGGGCCACCAAAAAACGTCAAATTGAATAAGTACATGATGGTCGGTGATCGTGTAGACGAAGTACATTCAGTTATAGTACACAGGTTCACAATGGGCGATGTTGAAGATCCTGACCTATATGCGGCTCAACCACTTTGGGAATGGCAGTCTAGTGAAATGGGAAAGTTTGTTATGGCAAAGAGTGTGCAAACACCCATGTGGCATAGAAACTCAAATCCAAATCAATATCACATAGACTATTGCGTACAAGCCTGGCTCCAAGGAGCAGATTACACATATTGGGTCCTTAAGTGGGCCGACTCAGTTGACAATAACAATACAAGGTAGTATAATAGCGACATGAATGATAAAGACAATTACAATTACGAATCGGGCGTTAATGAAGAGCAAGAAGTTGCTCAACTTAACAGCATTATCACTAACCAAAATGCCGTGGCCAAGGTACAGGCTATATTGGCCAAACAACGGAGCCAGCCCAGTCTCTGCGAATGCGAAGACTGTGGTGAGGATATTCCAGAACAACGCCGTTTGGCCATGCGTGGCATAACTCGTTGTATCTATTGCCAAGGGCTATTTGAGCGCAAACAGAAAGGCATGTAATGCGAGAAGTGTTTTACAAGAAGGTAGGGCGCAAGTACATGCCCGTGAGTGAGTACGACAGCACACTAATGGATGCACTGCCCAAAGGCGCACATCTCATAATATGTTATCCAGGCGGGCGTAGCACACGTTACAATGTCAATCCCGATTTTGCTCCTATGATCGCGGCTGGCCGCTATGCAGAAGAGGCTGTGAGCAAATCACTTATGGAGTCTAGTGAAATTCGTCCAGCAGGATGGGATAAGTTTACTGAAAAGGATCAGCGACTTTGGACAGCCATCAAAAGCTGTATTCCCAAAGAACACAGATACATGTACACACATGGCAGTGCTTATGATGCTGTTCAAGCCGGAGTAAAGGCCATGAGTGTGGAAGCAGAAACAATGTTAGAAAACCCAGCCGTTCGAAAGGCCTACGAACGATTCCAGCTGGTTTGCCAATTGGCCAAAGATCATACTAAGAAAGAAGATCATGAGTGAAACTGTATTATGTAAAGATTGCAAACATAGTTTTAGAAAGTTTTCAGAGCTTCCGCAATGGGGTTCTGGCAGTGAATGGCGTTGCCGTTTGAACTATATTGAAGATGAAATTATGGAAAATCGTGTGACTGGCAATGTCAAAGTTGCACCGTATTATGCACGATGTTCAGCCAGCAGAATGAATTGGAAACTCCAAGAAGGAGTCGAATTGTGTGGCAAAGACGGCAAATGGTGGGAACCCAAAGACAAACGGGATTTGTTTAAATATATCAAACATGTGAGTGTATAAAATGGACATACTATATTATATTGCGGCGTTGGTTATATCATTTTGGGCAGGCATGCACTATGCTCAAATCAGATTCCTTACCAACATTGCCAAACATCCTGAGAAGTTTATCAAGATGCTGGAACAGATCAAAACTATAAATGATAACGAAGAGCTGGGCTTGCCAGAAGATGCAGTTGAAGTGAGAATTGAGAAAGATAAGGACATGGTCTATGCTTATGAAAAGACATCGGGCCAATTCCTAGCCCAAGCTCAAAGCATACATTTGGCCATGGTTGAAGCGGCCAAGCGTTTTCCTGACAAGAAGTTTTGGCATCCTGACTTGACTAAAGATACTCAAACTACTTGATCTAGATTGCATATTGTAATATACTTGCACATGTAGCAGGTTATTGCCTGCACAATAACAAAGGAAACTTAAAATGAAATTTATCTCTAAAGAAACTAAGACCTACAAGTTGTTCGATGCATTGTACAACGGCGACAAGGTAACTGCTAGCCAAGCTGAAAAGCGTTTTGGTATCAAGAACATTGCGGCTGAAGCAAGTCGCATTCGCCAATCAGGCTATGCTGTCTACAGCAAGAGCCGTGTGGCTGGCAACGGTTTGGTTGTTACTGAATACGAAATGGGTAACCCATCACGTGAAATCGTTGCACTTGGTTACAAAGCCAAGGCATTGGGCATCACACTTTAATACTAAGGTATTAAACTAAAAAAAGGCTACTTCGGTAGCCTTTTTTGTTGACTAAGTCATTGTTTGAACATATAATAAACTTGTTATGTAGCAGTTCCGCTATATAACACAGGTCGTGTAAGACCGCAGACAAGGGCGAGTATGCCCGCAGAAAGGAAATTAATTATGACAACTATCTCTCACGCTCAAACAATCAACGGGCGTTATCTCAAATCCACTAGTCATTTTGTCACGTTACAACAACGTCTAGCAGATGCACTTAAATCTGCTCCTGTTTTTGTAAACATGCTGACTGCAATGGTAGATGAATACAAACGCAGACATGCTGAATGGCTAAAGTTCGCTGATCTTAACTTGTGCAAAGCAATTATGGTTCCAATGGACAAGATCCTAATTGACACCACAATGCAACGCAGTCTCAATCTGCGACATATATTGAGTATTCTTCAACACTTTCGTAGCACAATGACTATGGCCATACAGGTGTATGAAGATGAAAACAAGCCCGGCTATTACATAGCATGGGATGGGCAACACACTGCCATTACACTTTATATTATTCTTACCAAAGTATTTGGCGAACAAACTGCCAATACACTGGTTCCAGTTGTTGTATACAATGTAAAACACAAACTGGAAATTCGTCGTAACTTTATTCTGTTGAACGGCGATGCCAAAGAAGAGTTGGACTTTATTGACAAATACATCCAGATGGTGTTTGGTGTTAAGATTGATAAAGCAGACGATCAAGAGTGGGTTGACACAGCACTTAAGAATGACTATCTTGCCAACGCAGGCTTGTTTGCCACACATACCAAGTTTGGTGATGAGGATCAGCCGGGTGCGTTTACCTTGTTGGCCGACACACTGATGAGCAAGAGTCTCAAGACACGCAAGCATCCAGAAGTTACTCGCATGTTTGCACAGTACTGGAGTTTCTTGAATCAATCACGTCCTGTGGAACCCAAGGAAGCCAGACAGTTGTACGAGTACTTTAATCTGTGCTACGAGCAAAACATCACTGTGGATGACGCATACCTGTTGGAGTTTGTGGCATTTACCAAAAACAACTTTGATGCAGACTTTGGTCCTAATGGCCCATTCTGGGACAAGGTAAAGATGTCTTACGAAGAATGGTACAAGAAAGCCAACCCAGAGTCATTTGCAGAGTTTGGATTGAAAGGCTTTAGTTCAGAAATGCGTACAGGTATTCCATTCCTGATTGCACAAATCAAGAAGAGTACCAAACTGAAAGTGCCAGCATTTACTCCCAATAACGGCTTTACTGTTGCTAAGAAGGACTTGTGGTAATATGTCAATACTACGCGACCCAAGCAAGGACAAACTTAAAAGTCAAAGCATCCTTAAAGAACAATATCGCCTACAATGTAAGTGCAAGTTAGAAGATTGCGATAACGATATTACAATCTTTGATGGCCCTGGCAGTGATGGTTACTGCCGTGAACATCAACTGCAACTTACAGAGTATGGCGGTATGGGCAAAGCAGAACGCCCGCATACATTTTATCGTGGTTGGGTGTGCCAATGTTGCAAATACGATCCTCGTGAAGATCCGCAATTTGATGACATTGAAGATCCCTTTCACAAGTTGAGATGTATGCGCGGTGTGATGCACGGAGATCATTTGCATCGTAAAAGCGATGGTGGTGCAGACACAGCGGAGAACATACAAACACTCTGCTGTCGTTGCCATATGATTAAGACCTACAAAGAAAAAGACTATCTCAAAGGTAATGCTCTATAAATAACTTCATGCGAATACTAGTAACAGGGCATGAAGGATTTATAGGTAAGAATATGCTGGCCTGGCTCAATCAAGAGGAGGGCTGGCATATTGACGGCTATGAATGGCATCCAACTGAACGTCCCAATGTCAGTGAATATGATTGGGTAATACACTTGGGTGCTATTGCTGACATGACCTGTACTGATGTGGAAGCCATCATGCGACAGAACTTGGAGTTCAGTCAATGGCTGTTCACGGAGTGCAACACTCACGGTGTGAACTTGCAGTATGCCAGTTCAAGCAGTGTGTATGGTGATTCAAAAGACTTTACCGAAACAGCACAATGCCTGCCACAAACTCCGTATGCATGGAGCAAATACTTGTTCGATCGTTGGGTGTTCCAACAAGATGTAAAGATTATGGTGCAGGGATTTCGTTACTTCAATGTGTACGGAAAATACATGCACCTTAGAGGCCGACGTGCCAATGCCATTGTGAAGTGGCGTAAGCAGGCACAGAAGGAAGGCAAGATAACTGTATGGGAGAATGCAGAACATGTTAAGCGTGATTGGACTTGGGTTGGCGATGTGTGTCGTCTACATATTGATTTTATTAAAACAGTTAAAGGATCCGGAATCTGGAATTGCGGAGCAGGACTAGCACACAGCTTCTTGGACATAGCAGAAGAAATAGCGGAACAAGAAGGTGTTGAAATTGAGTTCGAGCCAGTTCCGCCGCAAGAACTCACCCGTTTTCGTAGCAAAACTCGGGCTGATCTAACGCATCTAAAGGACACAGTGGGCCGGCGCAAGTGGTTAAATGTATTCGAGTACTTGAATCAATAAATACATTACTATGCGAGCAACTGAATTTATCAACGAAGAAGCCTTTGGTACTAGCCAAAGAAGAACACAGCGTCCAGGCACTAGACCAGCTCGCGGGCATGAAACTGTACCCACATACGTGGAAATAGAAGAGCATGGCCCAACTAGCCGTAAATTGTGTGTGAGCAATGTTAGCGATGACGCATTAGGTGCGAGTGCGCTAGCCAGTTGTAAGAGTCAGGGTCTACGTGCTAGAGATGGTAAGAAAAGCCATTTAATAGGACATGGGGCCAGCAAAGTACGTATTACTGTTGGCGGCAAAAAGATCAAAGGAAAAGCTCACGGCGGCCCTTTACCAGACTATGGTACACGCAAGGGACAGAAATGAAAATATTAGATATTATCCTAGAAAAAACGGCCCTTAAAGTTGTTATTATTGGTGACAGTATTGCTGTGGGATTGGCCAGTGGCTTTGCCGGAGCCATAGTTGATGCAAAAGTGGGCCGTTCAACTCAGGCCATAGCCTCTGCGGTAGTTGGTAATCCAAATTTACAAGGTGCTGACATTGCCATAGTGAGTGCAGGCACCAATGATTATCCTCTAGCCAATGGTGGCAAAAATAACAACACCCAAAGTACCATTTCAAATATACAAAATATTAAAAATGCCTTGAAAGCCAAGAAGTATATTTGGATTTTGCCTTTTAACAAAACAGCCGCCAAGGATGTTAGTTCAGCAATAGGCAATGATGCCAGTATAAATTTATCCAGCGTTTCATCAACACAAGACAAACTGCATCCTACCAATTATAATTCTGTTATTCAAGCTGTTAAATCACAGATAGGAAATGTTGACTCATCTCAGCAAACTGCTGAACCAATAACACCCAAAAAAGAAAATAACAAACTAGCAATTGCTGTGCCTAATGGCAGAGTCGGCACAGCAGTGGCAGACATACAAAAAGCACTATTGGCATTGGGATACAAGTTGCCCAAACACGGAGTTGATGGTGTACGTGGTCCTGAAACAAGTAGTGCTATAAAACAATTTCAAACAGACAATGGATTAACAGTGGATGGAGACCCAGGAGTAGAAACAGTTGGAGCCTTAAACAAACTTATAGTCAGTAAAGGTATTACATTTGCAAAGAGTACGCAAGCTGATGTCAAAGGTAAGATGAGTGGCGTTACTGATATAGAAGATGACGATATAGAAAAATTAGGTGGTATACCCAAAGACCAATTGACTGACAAAGCTAGAAAATCTGCAGAAGAATACGTTGGTAGAACAATAAGTGATGACGAATGGGATTACCTGATAAGAGCCACTACTGCTGAATCTGCCTATAATGTAAAATCTTATGCAATGGTCATGGCCAGTATACTAAATCGTGCAAGAGACTATGGTAAGAACGGAATTATTGCGGCACTAAAGGCACGTAATCAATTCCAAGCAGTTACAGGCACAGCGGCTGACGGACACAAGCCAAGCCCTCACTTTGTTCGAGGCCCTAATGCCAAACAATTACATGCTATCTGTGCCGGTGCAATACAATATCTGTCAAAAGTAAGTCATAATCAACGCAACTTCTCTGCTACCAATCCAGCGGCTTACGGCGCAGGAACTAATATTGGTTGGTTACATCAACTACAAAAAGGTGGCGGACAAGAAATAGCAGGCAGTCATTTTAATACCAAGTTATCTGCATAGGAAGTAAATACCTTATGGATCTCATAGGTAATTTATTAATCGCTCCGCCCGCCGTCAAAGGTAATTTCTGGACCAAAACAGTAATTGTTGTAACCGAACATCATGTTAACGGTAGTGTAGGTTTGATTTTAAACCGCCGAAGCCAAATGACTGTTAATGAGTTTGCACAACAGTTAGGTTTTCACATGGATGTGCCAGGGTTTTTATATTTGGGTGGCCCAATTAATGTTAAGAACCTTAGCTTCCTACATACACCAGAGTGGCGTTGTAATAATACAATGCAAATCAATCAACACTTATGTGTAAGCAGTGCAGAAGAAATATTACCAAGGCTGGCATTAGGTGATCGTCCTAAACAATGGCGAATGTTTTTAGGACTATGTGGTTGGAGTCCTAATCAATTACTAAATGAAATCAAAGGACTTCCTCCTTTTGAACAAAATGTTAGTTGGTGTACGGCCAATGGTGATCTTGAGCTTATATTTGGTTCCGATACCAAGGATCAATGGATGCAAGTCTTAGAGCGTTCCGGACAGGAATTCGCACAAAACATATTGACTTAGGTTAAATATTGTAGTATAATTGTTACTTCGTTATACTTTTTGGTTGGGTCTGTAAACACAATCAAGAGAAATCTATTATGAGCACTTTAGTTTTAAACGCTGACGGTCTTCCTGTTAGCTACCTTCCTCTAAGCACGATTGGCTGGCAAGAAGCAATCAAATACATGGTCCTGGAAAAGGCCCGTGTGCTGGCTTGGCACGACGATTGGATCGTTCGTTCTTCACGTTGGGAAACACCTGTGCCCTCAGTTATCATGTTGACAGAATACATGAAGATCAAGAGTGCAGTACGTTTCAGCCGTGCTAACGTATACTTACGAGACGAAGGCGTTTGCCAATATTGCGCCAAACATGTGGACAAAAAAATAAGTACATTGGACCATGTGCATCCTGTTTCAAAGGGCGGTAAGACCACTTGGGATAACACGGTTACTGCATGTGGCCCATGTAACAGTCACAAGAGTGACAAAGTTGGATTGAAGCCATTGAAGAAGCCTTACAAGCCTGACTACTATGAACTAGTGGGCAAGCGTAAGAAGGAACCATTCCAACTACAACACCCTATTTGGGCGGAGTATATGAATTGAAAAAACTATTATGGAATTGCTTGGGTTTTCTAAGTTTAGGTATGGCATATATCGGAGTTATAACTCCTGGCATTCCATATAGTTGTTTTGTTGTTGCCGCGGCCTATTGTTTTAGCAAGGGCAACGAACGTATGCATCGTTGGCTCTACAATCATAAGTTGTTCGGGCCGTTCCTTACCAACTGGGGAGAGAAACGTGTGTTCCCTACAAAGATGAAGTTCTTCATGCTGGCCATGATGAGCACTAGCTTGATTATCATGAGCTTTACTGTTCCCTTACGCGGTGTTATTTACACAGGCATATTCATGTTCTTTGTAGCAGTATGGGCATGGCGCTGGCCAGGTAGTGTAGAAGAGCATGATAAACGAATCGCAGAAGGCCGTCGAATAGGATGGTTCAATAACAGTTTCTAGGTAAATAGTAGTACTTAATGGAGTACTACATGAAACAATTATTAGTCTTAGTCTTGCTTGTTACAGCAGGCCTAGCCCAAGCCTGGGAGCAACGTGCTCCTAACCCAGTACAAGCCTGCGCTGTTCACAGTCCATATGGCTTTGCCCAAACAGCTCGCACAGCACAACCTATTTGCCGTGAAGCATATCTAGTAGCATATGACGCACCAGTTAAGGTTCCTGTGTATGTTGCTTATACACTACTACCACAAAACGCATTAGGTTGCTTTCCACGCACCAACGCTTTTGTTGCTGACCAATCATTAGGCGGCACAGGTGCCCGTCCAGATGACTATGCTGGTACAGGCTACGATAAAGGACATGCGGCACCAGACGGTGACTTGTCATGGAGCCAGCAGGTAGAATATGAATCATTCTTAATGACCAACATGTATCCACAACATGGTAGTTTGAATCGCGGTATTTGGAAACTGTTAGAAACGTCAGTACGTGGATGGGCAGTACAACTTAACCAACCATTTACTATATATGTAGGCGCACTATATGGTGCAGGTGATCCTGCTATTGGCAATGGCGTTATTGTTCCGCATGGCTTCTACAAGATTGTAATCAATAATCAAACTAAACAAATTGCTGGTTGGGTATTCCCACACACTAAGCCATATGTTAATCTTGGCAACGACTTAACTGTATTCCGAAAGCCAGTAGCTGACATTATGAAAACGGCTGGTGTACAATACAAGTTCCCAGTTGGTGCAATTGAACTTGCACCAGGACAAGAATGGCCAGTTAACTTTGGAGCTCTTACAAATGCTAAACGTGCTAAGTGCGGTGCTAACGCAAGCGAGTGATCCAAATGACTATCCAGTCTATCCAGACGATGATGGTACAGATCGCCCAAGAAACCCTTACTCTCCTGTATAAAAGTATAAGTAGATTAGGATGTGGCTTGGGAGGCTTACCGTATGACGATTCGTAAAACTGGTGCAACAGAAACTAATTGGGGCACTGAAATAATTTTTGCCAGCACAGAAAAATACTGTGGTAAACTATTAATTTTCAAAGAAGTTAGTGCAAAGACAGCTATTCAATTTCATAAAGAAAAAGAAAAGAGTTGGTTTGTAAACGAAGGTTCGTTTGTTGTGCGTTGGATTGATACTATATCGGGCATTGCCAAAGAGAATGTAGTCAAACAAGGTGATGTAGTTGAAGTTCCGCAACTACGTCCATTCCAAGTAGAAGCATTGTTACCCAACAGTATTATATTTGAAATTGGAACTGCTGAGTATGAAAAGGATACTTTTAAACTCAGCCCAGAAGAAACTACTGACTTACAGCCACAAGAGCTTTAACCAAGTCTTCAATCATTCCATCATCGTGAAACGGAGTAGGTGCAAAACGCAACCGCTCCGTTCCCACATCAACTGTGGGATAGTTGATCGGCTGTACATAGATGTTGTGGTCGTTTAATAGTGCATCGCTCATGGCTTTACATTTTTTAGCATCGCCTACCAGCACAGGAACAATATGTTCTGTAGCACACTCCATAACTTTAATGCCAGCCACACCCAAACGATGCTTTAGTTTACGAGCACGTTCTTGATGCTTTTCGCGCACTTCATTATGATCCTTAAGATACTTTATGGCGGCCAATGCGCCAGCACAAGTAACAGGACTCATACTTGTTGTAAAGATAAAACCAGCCGCTACCGATCTAATAGCATCAGCCACAATCCGGTCGCAAGCAATATAGCCGCCTTGGACTCCATAGGCTTTTCCCAAAGTACCATTGATTATATCAATTTTGTTTTCAAGTCCAAGTTCTTCCACCTTACCACCACCGTGAGGCCCATATAGACCTACAGCGTGTACTTCGTCGATATAGGTAATAGCCTTATATTTTTCGGCTAGCTTGCATATCTCTTTGATATGTCCACAATCACCATCCATGCTGTACACTGATTCAAATACTACACATGGCACGTTGCCTTGTGCAAAACTAATCTTGAGTTTTTGTTCCAGATCTTCTAAGTCATTGTGTTTGAACACAACTTTCTTGGCCTTGCTATGACTAATGCCCACGATGATACTGTTATGATTATTGGCATCGCTGATATATTCAATATTAGGAATAATTTTAGCTAGAGCAATTAACGTCCATTCGTTAGCTACATAAGCTGAACTAAACAGCACAGCTTTTTCTTTCTTGTGCAATGTAGCAAGCTCATGTTCTAATGCCACGTGATAATGACTAGTTCCGCCAATATTGCGTGTACCACCCGAACCCGATCCAGTATGATCCAAGGCAGTGTGCATAGCATCTAACACAACTTTGTGTTGGCCCATGCCCAAGTAGTCGTTACTGCACCAGTTAGTTATATTCTTAATGTTATACGGCCCGTACCATATTGCTTGCGGAAATTTGCCGTTTTCACGTACAATATCGTTGAACACACGATATTTGCCCGATTCTTTCATGCTGGCTATTAGGTCTTCGAATGGTTTCTTGTTTATCATAGTAAGCTATTTACTAAATATAGATATGAGAGCAAAAGAATTCCTACCAGAAGGTGCTAAATCGCACGGCAAGTTTACTAGTCTAAATGCAGATGTAGATGCGGCACTACCGGGCGTTTGGGTACAGCGTCAATTGCGTAACACAGACCCATATATGCAATATCGTTATGGTATTGCAATTGCGGCCGCTCGTGCTGATGCGGCTGGACATGTAAAGTTTGAGCAAGAAAGTCCATGGGCAGAGAACTTAACTATTGTGGGTTATACTCCAGAGGATGCTGAAGTAGTTAAAATGGCAGACAAGCTAATGGGTGTTAAGGCAACTCGTATTGCAGATGATTCTAGCAGAGAATCGACAGAAACAATGGCAGTTAGCCCAGTAGCAAAAGTTAAACGTAACAAGTACGGTATATAATGAAAGTACGTCACATATTAAATGAAAGCCTAGACAAACGTGCCACGTTTAATATTTTACATGAATTTGTAAAGTATGCGGCCGAGTCATTAGAATTAAAAACACTACCAAAGTTTCATTTTATATTTGACAGTAATACAAGTGTAGAACGTAAGAGCTTTGGCGGGTATGCCCCAGGTGAACGTCATATTGATGTTACTGTAAAGAATCGTCACATCATGGATGTGTGTCGTACATTGGCACATGAAATGGTACACTTCAAACAAGACTTGAATGATCAACTGGTGGATGAAAATGCAGGTGCCACAGGCAGTCCACAAGAGAATGAAGCTAATGCAGAGGCCGCGGTAATTATGCGTAACTGGGGCAAAGAGCATCCAGACTTGTTTGAACAAGACGCAATTGGATAATAAAAAAAGCCCAGCTTATGCCTGGGCTTTTTCGTATGCTCTCATAGCCAGTTGACGTGCTAGCCACAATCTAAACTTTACATAGTCGGATAGTTCATCACTCTGAACTAACTTACCGTACTGTTCAGCTCGTCTATTGCGACCAAATGTAACCTCATCGTCTATTATGAGGTCATCATTGTCATCTAAACTACGATTACTTAGCGGCTGGTGTTGCGGCTTTTGCTGTGTCGGCAGTGGCCTTTGCGTCTTTCTTAGCAGGTGTACTTTTGACAGGCTTCTTTTCGTCCTTCTTAACTTCTGCCTTAGCTGGCGCTGAAGCAGGTGTTGCTGGTGCTTTAGCTGGCTCAGCGGCAAATACAGTTGCGGCAAACATTGTTGCGATTACGGTTGCGATAGCTTTCATGATATATCCTTTTTGGTTAAGTAGGAATTTCTAACCCTACATATATATAACGCCTTAGAGTCGCAGTCCGTTGACAATTCATTTAGCCAAAAGAAAAGCACCCGAAGGTGCTAGTGAATGTTACGCTATTCTGGCGATAAAGCTATGCTTACTTCTTGGTTCCGGTATTGACGAAACCATAGAACTTTTCAGCGGCTTCCATGATCTTATCTAGACCTGGAAACTCTGGCATATCTACTCTGGTAACAACTTGACCTGTTTTCTCGTCCTTGGCCACTGACATTTCCCAACCGCGGAACTTTGAGTGGTATTCTTCCATAACAGCGTCTTTGGCCATGGACAGCACGTCTGTGCGGATCTCGTAACCGTTCTTGCTGAATTTAACTTCTGGTAGTTTTGGTGTATCGAATGTGTTTGACATAATAATCTCCTGTGTGTAATGTCTGTATGTGACAGCAACTTTGCTGTCCATGTATTTATTATACAGTGTACAAGACTGTGTGTAAAGCTGAATGACTTATCCGCGAAACTTGTTTACTCTTTCTTCCACAAGTCGAATCACCACATCACTCAGCACAACTTCATAGTGGTTGTAGTCCACTTCTACTAGTTCCATATCAGCATGATGCTTCTGGCTGGCAACAGTAACTACGCCATCGTTATGTGCCAACATAAACGGGCTTTGTCCTTTGACTGTAACAATGTTAGTCCAAGGGTGCTGTATTTTAATCCTATCTGCTTGTTTCATGGCCCAACTATTAGGACCAATGTCACGCATCAGTCTGCTGAACGGCAAAAAGTATTGAGCATAATCTGCTACTTCTGCACCACCATATGGAGTACTCAATGTAACAGCACCTTTAATAGCGTCAGGCATACCATTGGCCAAATGTAAACTATAAATGCCACCTAAACTATGAGCAATGAATACTAAATCAGTATGCCCGTTTAGTGTAGACTGCATGTCTTTTAGGTTATTTTCAAACCCATTACGACTGTCATAGTTAAGGTCTAAGCCTTCGCCTAGTTTACTCTTGATATAGTTAAAGCTCTCGCTGGTGGCATTGGCACCGTGTATATACACTAATTTCATGGTGTATTTACCCTTGGGCTATTGTGCTATAACTAGATAAACCACCATGGCCGCAATAGCCCAAGCCGCGGCTCGTTCACCGTACTTGTGTTCAAATAGTTGTACAGCTTCAAATACTTTACTTGCCATATATTGCCTTAGCCTCAGCAATTTTGCCTTGACGTGTTAAAAAAGCCGCATGTCTGGCTTCACCAACTGATACTAGCAGGTTCCAAATAAACATCGGTACTGATTTCATAGTCCACGCCCCCAGTATTGTGCTTCTGTTTCATACTGGCGTTGCCAATAGTCCACATCTGCGGCGGTGGTTGGGTGCTTGCTGTTGATGTACATTTCCAAACGACTTTGGTATTTTTGTTTGGGGAACATCTCTGCCAATCTCTCGATAAGAGATAGCATTTTATTTGATAAAGTTGTCATTTTGTGATCCTCTGTGTAAAATGTGTGTAGCTACTCATGGTTTCTACTGAGTATTTAGTCCAAGTAGTATTACAACAATATTAATTTCAAACCATTTGCGATAGTTTTTAACATCGTGTAAAATCAATAAATACCACTGAGGCAAAACAAAAATATGCGTAAAAGCACACGTAGCATTCTAGAAGAATTAAGTGATATTGGTCTAACCAGAGACACTGACTCCATTGTGGAAAGCAGGGGTAGTAATATAATCACCAGCGCAATAAATCTCATGGACCTGATACGGGAAAATTATGACCCAGAAACAGCCGCTGAACTAGAACGCCGCTTTATCAACAGCATCAAAGGCGCAGATGCCACCAAGTTCAAACGTGGTATCAAGCGCATACAAGAGTCCAAGGGTACCGAGTAAACTCTCAAATTTCACCCAATTCGGGTATTTTTTATCTTTTTTGGTAAATAATATTACAAAGGCCTTTTAGGAAGGTCGCTCGAAGAGTTCGAGCAGTATGGTAAGATTAGGAGAATTATTATGCCATCATTATTAGGAACATACGTCGCGGCCAATTATGGTCGTATGACATCACAAGACACATACGGCGGTACAACATACAGCAACTTCGGTACACGTAACTTAGCGTTTATCAAAGTTGTACTTTCTGGCGGTACTGCACCAGACTTCACAACTGGTGCTGGTACATCACTAGGTGGTGTTTACACAGTATTGAACAACACAACTGACGGTAACGACTACTTCTCAGTAGCAGTTCGTACAATTCAACAATACGGTGAAGTGTATTTCGTTGGTACTCCAACAGCACAGGCATTTGTAGTTGCTGTTGCAATCGACACAATGAACAGCGCGGCTACTAACAGCAACGTTGAAGTTTTCAACACAGCATATCCAACACTAGGTACATTTGGTGGTTTGGCAGCTCAGTTGCTAACAGCATTGGGTTCATGGAGTTCTGGTGTTGTTACAATTACTCAATTGACAGCATCTGGTGCTTCTATTGCTTAATAGTTAAATTTCTCAGGGATGGGAAGACTAAGCCCACTTTTATAAGTGGGCTTTTTTACGACTGTTAAATACACTACGATTTATCAGGAGTCATAATGACAGCAGAAGAACTAAGAGAAATTTTTAACAAAGCAGACATAGTTACATTTGGGCATAATACCCCGCCCATGTATCAATTCTATACTTTTACAGCACGTAATCGTGGTGGTAGTGTAGTCAATGTAGACGGTGTTGAAGGACTTGTTGATACCCTGGCTGGATTTACATTCCACGAATATGCTCCAGGCGGCATTCCGGTATTTTATGATCCAACTATGTTTGATACTGCACAAACCCCGCCCGCAATCGAAAATAATTAACAGGCCCATATGGAATACAAACTCTACACACTAGTTGATATCACGCATACTGGTCAGCATCGTGCTGAACCAGGTAAAGAAGCACTACGTTGGAAGGAACAAAACTTTCAAACAGTATTGCAAACACTGGGCATTAGATCCAATGTAGTATTTGTCAATGGCCCCGTATCAACTGAAGTTAGTGGCCGTATAGTAGGGTTTGATACTGATGAAATTATTCGTGTATGGCGTTTTGATTTTAGTACAGAACGTGAGTTTGTTTATGATGTAGGTGATGATCCTGTGGCACTTATGCGTGAAGACTTCCAACTGGTGCCTTACATCAGTGGACTTGACGAAGTAATGACACAAAAATATGCTGTGTTTAACACAGAAGATCCAGGTAAGAATATCACATTCTTTAAAAAATAATCTGGTATGTTAATTTTTGCCAGTATAGTATAAATATTATCGTAGGCAAATTCAATCACACATAGGCATTCAATCATACAATAGGCACATAGCTCGGAGCGAGCACTTGACTTATAACATTGGAGAGCCTAATGGCCACAAAAGAAGCAGTTGCACAACTAGCTGTGCTACCAGAGCGTGTAGCAGTAGTTGAAACAAAAATACATGCCATAGAAGAAAAAATCGACGAGCTGAAAAGCGACGTCAAAGATATGCACGAGTGTTTGGATAATACTCGTGACTTGCTGGACAAAAAGCTGTGTGAAATGAGTGAAGTATCCAGCAAACAGCATGATGAAATCTTTGACAAGATTGCTGGCTTGGAAAGAGTCAAAAGCAAAGTCACAATGTATGCCATGGCGGCACTTGCATTTGCCGCTGGTGCTGGGTGGATCAATGCCATCAACTTTCCACATATATTAAAGTTCTTAGGACTCTAATTCAGTTAAATACTGGATGCAGATTCAAGAACTATCCATTAACCCCGTAAATATCAATTCTGAACTCAATCCAGCACTGTGGAGTGACATGCGCCTCTTGCCCGAAGTCCACATGCAATTGTTGCGAATAGCCCGCCACTTTGCAGATTTCCT
>Ga0209188_1001962_pt1 | contig 15689 bp, 12 predicted proteins | sample C_130625_EF_Meta_FD_187307 | JGI IMG/M metagenome (GOLD analysis project Ga0209188, IMG submission 187307) | Freshwater microbial communities from Lake Croche, Canada to study carbon cycling - C_130625_EF_MetaG (SPAdes) (version 2) | ecosystem: Environmental > Aquatic > Freshwater > Lake...
TCTCGCCTGTTGCAGGTTGGGCCAATGTTTATCGGCCTTGGGGCAGCACTTCGTCGTTTGGTGCGCGAACTTGAGCCGGTGGCGATTCACGCTCACTGGGTGATTCCGCAGGGTCTGGTTGCTGCGGTCGTTGCCCCCAGGGTGCCCCTCATGGTCACCACCCACGGCGGCGACATTTATGCGCTAAACCAAAAATCTTTGCTTGCTCTAAAAAAGCGAGTTTTCGCCCACGCCAAACACATCACAACTGTGAACTCACAAATGGCCGAGAGTCTTCGAGGCTTTGGGCTGCCTGCCGAGAAGATTTCGGTTTTGCCAATGGGCGTTGACACACAATACGTTCGCAAGGTCCGCGAATCGGTAGCTAAAGTTCCCGGACAAGTTTTGGCGGTTGGGCGTCTAGTTGAAAAAAAGGGCTTTACCTATCTATTTGAAGCCATGAGGCTCTTGCCCTCGAGTGTTAGGTTGCAGCTCAAAGTGATTGGGGATGGCCCGATTCGCGCCGAACTTGAAGCCGCCGCGGCTGGTCTGCCCGTTGAGTTTCTTGGTCAGTGCGGTCGCGAACAGGTGCTAGCCACGATTGCCGCCTCAGAAATTATGGTGATTCCCTCAGTAACAGCAGCTTCGGGAGACCAAGAGGGTTTGCCTGTCACACTGCTCGAAGGTGCCGCCGGGGCAATCGCCGTCATCGCGTCGAACCTGCCGGGAATCAACGAAGTTGTGATCGACGGCAAGACCGGCATATTGACTGAGCAGCGAGACGTGAACGCAATTGCCACAGCGCTTGAGTTGCTTTTGGGCGACGAAAAACTTCGTGCCAAATACGCTTCGGCTATCGAGCTGTGTGCGGCTGACTATGACATTGCCGTTATCGGCAAGAAATACAGCGAGCTACTTCTTAGGCTGAGCCCAAATCTCTAGCTGAATGCCGTCTGGGTCGCGAAGGTAAGCCCAGCTGCACCCAGCTAGATCGCCATCGGTCAGAGTGATTGGTGGAGCGTTGAAAACCGCACCGCGCTCGGTGAGGGTCGCATACGCGGCATCCATGTCATCGATTTGAAAACAAATGTGAGTCGCGCCGACGTCGCCGTTCTTGAGGTCGAAGTCTTTGCCCTCAGGGTGAACGTATTGCAAAAACTCGATGCGGGTTGAGCCGATGTCGATCATTGCGAACGCTAGTTCGGTGCCTTCAACCTGAACCGCCTTCGAAAGCGTTTCGCCTTGGCCGTAGTTGGTCGGCCCGGCTTCGAAGCCAAACATCTTTTTGTACCACTCGAACGAACGCTTGATATCGCGAACGGTGATGCCTACGTGGTGAACGCCTTCAACTTTAAATGTCATGATTTCTCCTCAAGGTTGAGTTTCAGTCTCATTCAACAACATAGTTGCTCTGTTCAGAGCCAGCAACCATAACGTTTTGCATACGTTTTTTGCCCGCGAACTCGACCAGTGTCTAAAAATACTAGTGGATTACTGGTATCTCGGGCTTTGGCAGAAAAATTTGACCAAAATGCCCAGCAAAAAGAAGTTGTTTCAGATAAAAATGTTTAGTTAGACTAAACAGAACTATCAACAGTTGTGTAGGGCTGACATGTCGAGGAGGACATGATGGGTTCAAGAATGACAGGGCGCACAGTCGTTATCACCGGCGGTGCATCAGGAATCGGTCGTGGCATCGCGCTCGGGTTGGCAGCCGAAGGCGCCAACGTTGTCATAGCTGATTTGAATGCTGAAGCCGCTGACCAGGTTGCGAGCGAAATCACCTCGACCGGGGGCTCGGCAATCGGCGCCAAAGTTGACGTCACAGACCGAGCATCAGTGGCAGCCGGAATCGCCGCGGCAGTTGAGCGGTTCGGCAGCATCCACGCCTATTTCAACAACGCGGGCTTTAACAAGCCGATGAAGTTTCTAGACGTAACCGAAGAAAACTTCAACGCAATCATGCGCGTGAACGCGCTCGCCGTTTTTGTTGGCACCCAAGAAGCTGCCAAGCAGTTCATAAAGCAGGGAACATCGGGCAAAGTCATCAACACAGCTTCGATCGCCGGTCGCACCGGGTTCTCAAGTTTCGCGCCATACAGTGCCTCAAAAGCTGCTGTGATCTCAATCACGCAAGCCGCGGCGCGTGCGCTCGCCGAACACGGCATCACCGTGAACGCCTTCTCGCCCGGTGTTGTTGCAACACCGCTCTGGACTCAGCTTGACAAAGACCTCGTCGCGATTGGCGAAGGGGATTCAGGATTTGATTCAATGTCAAAAGACATTTTGCTCGGCCGCCCAGCCGAACCTTCAGACATTTTGCCAACGGCACTCTTTTTAGCAAGTTCAGATTCAGACTATGTAACCGGCCAAACCATGGCCATCGACGGCGGAATGATCCTGGTCTAACCAGAATCGTCGTCACCTAAGAAAGGCAAATAATGACAACTGCAACCTTTGGAACAAACCAAGTTGACTGGGAACAGCGCCTTGATTTCGACAAACTTCGCACCGAGCGTCTAGCTAAGCTCAAGGCCGAGCTTGAAAAGTCATCGGTTGGCGCACTGCTCGCGTTTGACTTTGCCAACATTCGCTACATGTCTTCGACCCACATCGGCACCTGGGCGATCGACAAAGCGATTCGTTTTGCTCTGGTGACCCGCAAGTCTGACCCAATCGTCTGGGACTTCGGCTCAGCCGCCAAACACCACAAACTTTATAACCCGTGGCTCGACACCACCACCGCCGAGGCCGATGCTGACCCGCACGCACCTCACCACGGTGCCGTCAAGCCGCGCCTCGAGTCTGGCGCTCGCGCCGGAATCTCTACCCTGCGCGGAGCGTTCAACCCAGACGCCGGCATCGCCGACGAGGTTGCCGCAAAGATCAAGCGCGAGCTAGAAAAGTTTGGCCTGCTCAACGAGCCACTGGGCATCGACATTGTCGAGCTGCCGATTTTGTTTGCACTTCAGCGTGCGGGCATCACCGTGGTTGACGGCCAGCAAGTCTTTTTGCAGGCCCGTGCGGTCAAGACCGGTGAAGAAATCGGTCTGCTAACCCAAGCAGCCTCAATGGTTGATGCCGCCTATGAAAAGCTCTATGAGTTCTTGCGCCCCGGCGTAAAAGAGAACGAAGCCGTTGGACTCGTTTCAAAGGTGCTCTATGACCTCGGCTCAGAATACGTTGAAGGTGTCAACGCAATCTCAGGTGAGCGTTGCTCGCCGCACCCACACGTTTATTCAGACCGCCTGATTCGCCCTGGCGACCCAGCCTTCTTTGACATTCTTCACAGCTACCAGGGATACCGCACCTGTTACTACCGCACCTTTGCGGTTGGTTCGGCGAGCCGTGCTCAGCACGATGCCTACAAGCGTGCTCGTGAATACATGGACCGCGCCATCGCGTTGGTTCGCCCGGGTGCTACCACCGCCGACATCGTTGCGGTTTGGCCAAAAGCCGAGGAGTTTGGTTTTGCCAACGAAGAAGCTGCGTTTGCCCTGCAGTACGGCCACGGCGTTGGGCTTTCGATTTGGGAGAAACCAATCTTCTCTCGCCTGGTCTCGTTCGATCACCCAGAAGTTTTGGTTGAAGGCATGGTCTTTGCACTCGAAACCTATTGGCCATCGGCCGACGGCATCGGTGCGGCTCGCATCGAAGAAGAAGTCGTTGTTACCGCAACCGGCTGCCAGGTCATCACCAAGTTCCCAGCCGAAGACCTGTTGGTTGCCGGTCAGCGCTACTACACAATCGGTGGCCCGCTGCCTCTAGAGCGCGACTCGCAGTCGCACCTCAACACTTCAGCAGGCCGAGGCGAGAACTAAACAAAAATGGCTTCGAAAATGATTGCAGCGGTTTATCACGCCAGCGGTGACGTGCGCATCGAAGAACGTGATGTGCCAACACCAATCGAGGGCGAAGTTCTGCTAAAAGTGCTTCGCTCGGGAATGTGCGGCACCGACGCGTCGGAATACAAGTCGGGCCCGAAGATTTTTGCAACCCAAACCAAGCACCCGATCAGCGGCCACCACGGCCCGATGATTTTGGGGCACGAGTTCATCGGCGAAATCGTTAGCTCGCCAGACGCCTCTTCGGGTTTCAACACAGGGGATGTTGTGGCGTCGGGCGCAGGCATCTCTTGCGGCAACTGCCGCCGCTGCCTTGAGGGCCGCACCAACCTTTGCGATCGATACGTCACTCTTGGCCTCAACCGCGATGGCGGCATGGCGCAATACGTTGCAGTGCCAACCAGCACGCTCGTGAAAGTGCCAGCGGGTCTCAGCCTTGACGCCGCCGGCATCGCCCAACCGCTGGCAGTCGGCCTGCACGCAGCTAGACGTTCTGGCGTCAAAAACGGCGACAAGGTTTTGCTCATCGGCGCCGGTGCAATCGGCACGTTCGTGCTGGCCGGCCTCAAACACCTGGTCAACGCTGAAGTCACCGTGCTCGACTTTGGCGGTGCCCGACTAGAGCGCGCAACTCGCCTAGGAGCAGGCCACACCGTCGAGGTGGGAGACGGGGCTGAGCAGAGCATCCGTGAAATTTTTGGAACAGCCGGCATCGACGTTGTGATCGAAGCCAGTGGCGCACCCGGCCAAATGGCTTTTGCTCTCAACCTTGTAAAGCGCGGCGGCACCCTGTTGCAGGTGGGTTTGCCTAGCACCAAACAAGAGCTCGACGTTCACAAAATCGTCATGAGCGAGATTAACATTTCAACCACTCTCGCCCACGTGTGCGGCCAGGACTTAGCGCCAGCGCTCGAAATTCTGAGCGGCACAACCCTGGCCCAAGAACTAATCGAAGGTGTCCATCCGCTCTCGCAAATCAGCGAACAGCTAGAGCTTTTGGCCACCGGAAAAATTCAGGGAAAAATACTCTTTGACCCCTCGCTTTAACCGCAAATCGTTTTGAGAAAATAAGACACAAACAGGAGGCAACACATGAAGGCAGCAATCTTTTATGGCGCTAAAGACATTCGCATCGAGAACATAGCCGAGCCAGCCTCGGTTGGCGCGGGCGAGGTTCGCCTAAAGCCGTTCTGGTGTGGCATCTGCGGCACCGACGTTCACGAATACGCGATGGGTCCTATCGTGATTCCTGCTAAGCCTCACAAGCTAAACGGGTCGATTTTGCCTCAGATTCTTGGCCACGAGTTCTCGGCCGAAGTTCTTGAACTCGGCGCTGGTGTGACCAACGTCAAGGTGGGTGACCGCGTTTCGGTCATGCCGCTGCTATCTTGCGGCGTTTGCTATTTTTGCAACCGAGGCATGAACCACCTTTGCACCTCAATGGCCTGCATCGGCCTTAGCTGCGAGTGGGGCGGCATTGCCGAGCAGGCTGTTGTTCCTGCAGCCAACGTCTTCAAGCTTCACGACAACCTGTCAGACGTTGCGGGCGCGCTAGTTGAGCCGACCGCCGTTGCAGCCTACGGAGTCGACCGCGGAAACGTTCGCCCCGGCGACACCATTTTGATCACCGGCGCCGGCCCAATCGGTGCGCTCGCCACAATTTACGCTCAAGACCTCGGCGCTCGCGTCTTTGTGTCTGAGCTAAACCCAAACCGCAAGCGCCTCATCGACGACCTTGGTGTTGCCACCCTGCTCGACCCAACCAAAGACGATGTCGTTGCGATTCTTAAAGACGCAACCAAAGGTATCGGCGTTGACGCGGTCATCGAGTGCTCGGGCAACGAGCGCGCCCTGCAGACCGCAATCAAGGCGGTTCGTTCGGGTGGCTATGTCGTGCAGACCGGCCTTCACACCGCACCAGCTTCGATTGAGCCGATGGAACTCGCCGAGCGCGAAATCACCTACACCGGCACCTGGTGCTACCCGGTCACCGACTGGGATCGCATCATTGACCTAATCGGTCGCCGCAACCTTCCGGTTGAAAAAGTTGTTAGCTCAAAAATCAACATGGATGACATCGTCGCCAAGGGATTCGAAGAGCTAGTCTCACCAACCGGTAACGAAACCAAAGTTCTAGTGAGAGGTCACTAATCATGAAAGCACTTCAATTTGTTTCAGAGGGCAACGCTGCCGTCAACGAGTTGTCGATTCCCGAGATTGCCGACGACGAAGTTCTGATTGCCTCGCGCGCCGTTGGCGTGTGCCACTCAGATATCGAGCTTCTCGAGGGTCGCTACATTATTCCGTTTAGCTACCCAATCATCCCTGGCCACGAATGGTCGGGCGAGGTCATGAAAACCGGCTCGAAGGTCACCCGCTTCAAAAAAGGCGACCACGTGGTTGGCGACTGTGTGATCGGTGATGACCACTTTGGTTTCTCGATCAGCGGTGCCGCTGCCGAGTTTTTCATCACCAAAGAGTCTTGGCTTCACAAGATTCCAAACAACATCAGCTGGAACAACGGCGCTCTCGTAGAGCCTTTCAGCGTGGCCTATTACGCGCTGATGCGTGTGGGCAACGTTAACGCGAGTGACACGCTCGTGGTGCTCGGCGCCGGCCCGATTGGTCTAGCGGTAACCGCCGCGTCAAAAGCTCTCGGCGCCCGCACCATTGTGGTTGAGCCCGTCGACTTCAGACAGCAGGCAGCGCGTGAACTTGGCGCCGACATCGTTTGTTCGCCAGCCGAAATCGAAGAAGTTCTAAACAAAGACACGGATGGTCGCGGCGCGAACGTCGTGGTTGAAGCTACTGGCCGCCCCGACGTTATGGCAACCGCACTCGAGTTGGCCGGATTCAAGGGACGCGTGGCTTACATCGGCATCGACGTCGGTAAGTCAGCGCCAGCCAAGCTCGGTTTGATTCAGTCAAAAGAGCTCACCATCACCGGCTCCATTGGTTCGCCAGGAGTTTGGGAAGAAACCATTCGTTTCATGTCTCAAAAGAACATCGACCTGTCACCGTTGGTCACCGCTCGCTTTACCGTTGACCAAGCTCTTCAGGCCGTTGACGCCGCGCAGCACCCAATGAACAACATCAAAGCTCACATCGAGTTCAACGCCACAATTTAGATACCCGAGCCGAAGCGTCTTTCCTTGCGAAAGGGCTCAAAAAAATGGGCTGTCCAACCGGACAGCCCATTTTTGTTGCTCGGTGTGAGTCGAGCCTAGTTCTTTGGCAAGATGTTGGCTTTGCGATATGCCTCGACGTTTGAAAAGAAGCTTTTTGGGCTAGATCTAAAGTTCAAGAAGCCAGCCTCGCGAGACTTAGTCATGTCGGTGAAGCATTCAATCTGGCGACCAAGGTCACTGTCTGAGTGCCACCACGAAGCCAACTTGGTGACGTCTGAAACCGCAAGGCCGTGCTTGGCTGCAATCTCAGCCCATACCGGCGCAGCATCTTTCATCTGCTCTTCGAGTGGCTGAAAAGCTTCTGCCTTCGGGCCTTCGTAGTCAACGCCGAAGTGTGCCGCAATCTGTGGCCACAACCAACGCCATCTAAAGGTGTCTCCGTTGGCAATGTTGAAGGCTTGGTTCTCGCCGGCTTTGTCAGTCGAAGCCCAAATGAGCTGTTCAGCCAAAAGGTCTGCGTCGGTTACGTCAACCACGCCGTTCCAAGCTTGGGTTGAACCCGGAAAAATAAACTTGCGTCCGAGAACTTTTTGAATCTCGGCATAAACCGAAAGCGTAAGAACCATGTTCATGGCGTTGTCTACCGCGTAACCAAAGATGGTGTGCGAACGGTGCACACTCCAGGTGAAACCCTGCTTCTTAGCCGCTTCGAACAAAATGTCTTCTTGCGTGTAGTAGAAGTTTGGAACGTCAAGGCGTGGCTCATCCTCGTGAAAAGGGGTTTCGGCCATTACCGCGTTGGCATAGTTGTCGAAAGGGCCGAGGTAGTGCTTCAGTCCGGTTTGCAGCGCAACGTGACGAACGCCGCCGTCTGGCTCAAGAGCGTCAAGCAAGTTTTGAATGGTTGCGCCGTTAACCTCGATGTTTTCAGCCTCTGAATCCTTTTTGATCCACGCCGTCATAAACACGATTTCGGGCTTTAGCCCAGCCAAAGCAGCCTTCATTGCGGCTGCGTCTAACAGGTCGGCCTTGATGTGGTGCACACCAGCCGGCAAACCTTCGATGCGGCGGGACAGGCCGTGAACCTCCCAACCGTCCTGTAGCAACTTAGTGGCAATCGATTGGCCCGAGATTCCGGTTACACCGACAATAAGGGCCTTGCGGTTTGAATTTGTGCTCATAGTTTTGAGTCTCCATTTCGTGCGAGTGTTCACTTATTATGAACGATACCAGCAATCGGTGTTCAGCAAAATAAGCTGCTCTGCAAAATCGGACCAAGGGTTTTTTGAATCGAATCCACGAAAGTCAATTTTTTGGCGAGGGTGGCTGGAAACGTTTGAATCTAAAGAGTTTTAGCCAGATTGCTCGAGACATCTGTCTGCAAAACCGATCGAAATGAAAGCTGATAGGGTGAACTCTGCGAGTCAAAATGTTGTCTTTTTAGAGAAGTGTCGCCTAATCGTTATCTTAAGTCAGCCTAAACGTTATGAACGTTTCATAAAGTAGGACTCAACACTAGTTTCAATCGCACCAAGTCGAATCAGCACCAAGGAGCACAGATGTCACAGGCTAGTTCAGGGCTACTTAGAAAAGGACCTCGCGTTCAGATTTCTAAGGGACTTCTGACCATCGTCGTTTCGACGATTGTTTTGTTCGCGCTGTGCGCGTCACTCGCGCCTTCGAGCGTTGCGAGCGGAACCATCCTGGGAATGTTGCCTTTCGCTGCAATTTTGGGAATCGTCGGTCTGGGCCAGATGCTGGTGATTCAGCAGGCGGGCATCGACCTGTCAGTGCCGGGAGCGGTGTCTCTAGCAATCGTGATCGTGAGCCACGAACCAAACGGAGATAACTCAAAACTCTTCTCGGCGGTTTTGCTCGCGATTGCCTACGCGATCGGCGCGGGTCTTCTCAATGGATTCCTGATCGGCTTTATGAGCCTCAACCCAATCATTGCCACTCTTGGAACCAACGCGTTGCTATTTGGCGCCGTGCTTGGAATCTCGGCCGGTATTCCACGCACAACCACCTCACTTCTAAACCAAATTGGTGGCGGCCTAACATTCGGAATTCCGAACGCGGTTTACTTTGCGGTCGCAGCGCTGCTGATCGTTATTTTGGTTTTGCGAGCCACAGTCGCCGGTCGACGTTTTGAGTCCATCGGCTCAAGCGCTCCGGTTGCCAAAGTTATTGGGCTTCGCGTTAAAGGCCACCAGGGCCTTGCCTATGTCTGGGCACAACTTCTTTATGCTTTGGCAGGAATCGTTTTAGCGGGTGTAACCAACCAGCCAACCGCGTTTATGGGCAACTCATACATGCTGCCTTCTGTGGCGGTTGTAGTGCTCGGTGGCACTTCACTTTTGGGAGGGCGAGGAATGCCAACGGCAACCGTTTTGGCCGCGCTCTTTCTAACCCAACTTGACCAGTTCGTTCTTGCATTGGGTGTTCCCTTTGCAGTACGCACCTTGGTTCAAGCAGCAGCGCTGGCAATCGGCGTTGCAATCTACACCGTGGACTGGGCTCGTTTGAGATCAGCCCTTCGAGAACTCCTGTCGGCAGCAAGTCGCAGGCGGAAACAAGCTTCTTTGCCTTCAGCTTAGAAGCCTCAACTAACTGCGAGACAGTGATGTCGAGCAAATCAGATGGAGGAAACATGATGATTAGTCATCGCAAACTGGCTGCCGCTTTCACCGGCGCAGTCGTAGCAACTGTTCTACTCGCCGGCTGTTCAAGCGGAACAACGGCAACCCCAACCGACACCGCAGCTTCAGACCGCCCATCATGGTGTGGTCCGAACAAAACCACCATTGGTCTAACCGATGGCTACGGTGGCAACAGCTGGCGTTTGGTTACCACTGCTGCTGGTAAAGACGAAGTAGCTAAGTGTTCAAGCGTTACCGAGCTTCTCTATGCAGACGGCCAGGGCGACACTCAGAAGGCTATCTCTGACATCAACGGCATGGTTGCCAAGGGTGTTGGCGCAATTGTTGTATTCCCAGACTCAGGCAAGGCAATGTTGCCAGCTCTTCGTGCAGCGCACGACGCAGGTGTTGTAACTGTTCCTTACCGCGTTTTCCCTGGTGGCGTTGACGGCACCGACTACGACGTGTTCGTAGGCGCTGACTTCGTTACTGACGGTCAAAACTGGGGTAACTGGGTCAAGGCTAACTTCCCTGACGGAGCAAACATGTTGTTCCTATCAGGTCCTGCTGGAAACAGCCAGGGTGTTGACGAGCGCAAGGGCTTCGAGTCAGTTCTAACAGACAAGACCAAGTACAAGTCAATTGGCGAAATGCCTTTCGAAGTTACCAACTGGGACCCAGCTAAGACTCAGCAGGTGCTAACCGCTGCTATCGCGAAGTACCCAAAGATCGACGTTATCTTCTCAGACTTTGGTCCTTCACTAGTTGGAGCGCTACCTGAGTTCACCAAGAGCGGCCGTTCAATCCCAGCATTGGCTACCTCAGACGGAAACGTCCTAGGTTGCTTCTTCAAGGACAACGTAGCAAAGAACCCTGACTTCAAGTTGATGACCGTTGCAACCGGTAACGACAACGTTCGCCTAGCTATTCAGCAGGCTGTTGCTCGTGCAACCGGCGGTACAGTTCCAACCGACACTCAGTTCAAGGCACCGATGTTTGAAGACTCAGTTTCAATGACTCCAAACGACGTTCAGTGCGACAAGAGCATTTCTGGTGACCTTTACCTCTCAGCTCAAATGAGCGGTGCAGACCAGCAGAAGCTATTGAAGTAATAGCCTCACAGATACATCGAAACTGGGCCGGCCTAGCAATAGGTCGGCCCAGTCTCAAATCACAAAACTTTTTAGTATCACCAGGAGACATAGCGTGGCCACAAACGAATCAAACAACGTAGTTTTGGAACTTCGTGGAATTTCGAAGAACTATTCGGGAGTAGCAGCGCTCAGCGATGTCAGCCTGCAGATCAAATCGGGCGAGGTTCACGCCCTGCTCGGCGAAAACGGCGCGGGCAAATCAACTCTGATGAACATTGCCTCGGGCACAACACCTCCTTCGGTCGGCGACCTTGTGGTTGGTGGCGAACGCTACGACGCTCTCACTCCTAAACTTGCGACCCAGTTGGGCATCGCCATTGTTCATCAGCACCCTGCTGTTCTGAAAGACCTCACGGTTCTCGAGAACCTTCAGGTGGCGCTTCCTCGAAGCATATTCAAAGGTGCCCCGGCGGAGCAGATTGGCGCATCGCTTTTGGCTCGCGTCGGCCTCAAAATCTCACTGCTGCAGCGCGTCGAAGACCTCAGCATCGCTCAGAAGCACCTACTTGAAATCGCTAAGGCTTTAGCTACCAGCCCAAAAATTCTTATCTTGGATGAACCTACGGCGGCTCTTGGTCAGGACTCAGTCGAGTTGCTGTTCCAGTTGGTCGCTAAAGAGATTGCCTCGGGCACCGCAGTAATCTACATCACCCACCGTTTGGCAGAAGTGCGCGAGCTCGCCAACACCGTGACAGTGCTTCGCGATGGCAAGAAAATGCAGACCGCAAAGATTTCAGAAATTACCGACGCTGAGTTGCTCGCTCAGATTATTGGCCGCGAACTCACCTCGGCTTTCCCGCCGAAGCACAAAGAAGTTTCAGGCGCAACTCCTAACCTCGTCGTAAAAAACATCTCGGGTGACGGCTTCACCGATGTGAGCATCGAAGCTTTTCCTGGCCAAATTATCGGTATCGCCGGCGTTGTCGGAAACGGTCAGAGCCAACTGCTGAGGGCCTTGGCCGGTCAGGCAGCTTTTACGGGAACAATCGCCATCGATGGCAAAACTTTGTCGGTTAGCGACCTGAACGGAAAAGCGGCGCTAATGCCGGCCGATCGCCAACGAGAAGGCGTAATGATGCGCATGTCGGTGCGCGAGAACGCCGCTCTAGCAGCGCTCAAATCTTTTAAGATCTTCGGTTTCTTGAACCGCAAAAAAGAGCTCACGAGCGTCAACGCGACCTTGAACTCGCTTTCGGTCAAAGCGCCAAGCATCGAGGCTCCGGTTTCTTCGTTGTCTGGTGGAAACCAGCAAAAAGTTGTTATGGCCCGCGCTTTGCTTTCAAACCCGATGATGATTTTGGCTGACGAACCGACCCAGGGTGTAGACGTTGGCGCCCGTTCGGAGCTTTATGAGATTTTGCGCACAGCTTCGGCAAACGGAATTCCGGTTGTTGTCGCCTCATCTGACGCAAAAGAACTTGAGGGTCTTTGCGACACCGTTTATGTTCTTTCGAGGGGTCAGGTTGTCCAGACACTGCACGGTGGTGAAAACCGTGAAGAGGCCATGATTAAAGCGGCCGTCACTGCAACCACAAAGGTGATTCGCGTGGAGCGCGAGATTCGTGAACGCAAACTAGAGCACGAGACCTGGCTCGACAAGGGCCGCAGATTCTTGAAGGGCGACTATTCTCCGGCAGTCATGCTCGCCGCCGTGATGGTTGGGCTCGCAGCCTACATCCTCACAAAAAATGCAAAGTATTTGAGCACGTTCAACATTGGCGCGATTTTGATTTTGGTTTGTGCCCTGGGCTTCATCGCCATTGGACAGACCACCGTCATGATGACCGGAGGTATCGACCTTTCAGTGGGTCCACTTGCGGGCTTGCTGGTGGTGGTTGCCTCATTCTTTATCAACGACGGGTCGCCGCTGCTTTCTGGCCTCCTTGGTGTGTTGACCATGGTATTGGTGGCGGTCGTTATTGGGTTGCTGAATAGCTCGCTGATTAGATATGTGAAGTTCACGGCAATCGCCGCGACACTTACTACTTACATTGCGATTGGTGGCTTCTCGTTCATCCTTCGCGATGCTCCGGGTGGATACATCAACCAGGACATTTCGGCAATCGTAAACTCAAAAATTGGCCCGATTCCCTATACGTTTATCCTCTTGATTATTGCCACCGTAGGAATGGAATACTTGCTTCGCAAAACCCGCTGGGGCTGGAACCTTCGCGCTGTGGGATCTAACGAAGAGTCAGCACGTCGCATAGGAGTTCCGGTCACCGGCACAGTCATTGGCGCCTACGTTATTTCATCGGCGTTCGTATTCCTCGGCTCACTTATGTTGATGGTTCAGCTGGGAATCGGTGACCCTTCGCAGGGCGTTGGCTACACGCTTACCAGCATCACCGCCGTGGTTTTGGGTGGCACCAGCCTAATGGGTGGGCGCGGCACGTATGTCGGCACACTGATGGGCGCAATCCTGTTGATTCAGGTTTTGAATGCAACCGTGTTCTTGAACCTCGACCAAACCTGGCAGTACCTGCTGCAGGCGGCTTTGATTTTGGTTGCGGCCGTTGTCTACAGCACGCTTCGCAGTCGCAAGGCAGCCCGCTAGGCCCTTCGATTCACAAGCTAATTGAAAATGCGGCACCCCGAAAGGGGTGCCGCATTTCGGCTTTTGAAAAAACTTAGGTTTACTTTATTTTTCGTTGGCGAGTTAACTCAGCGATTGCCGACCAGTCAAGATCCTTAAGGTCGGGGTCGGTGAGTGCCTGCTCAAAAAGGGCGTGAAGCACGGGGGCAACCGGCAACTTGAGGTCAAGCTCTTCGGCGGCGCTCTCGACCAACTTGACGTCTTTGAGACCTAGTGCCACAGAGAAACCCGGCGGGGTGTAGTTGCGGTTGACAATCATCGGGCCGTATCCAACGTATGCGGCACCCGTGAATGCGGTGTGAGTGATGATCTCGACGAAAGTGTTTGGGTCAACGCCACCAGATTCAACCAGGGCCACCGACTCACCAATCGCCTGAAGCGCGTGAATCAGGTTGTAGTTCACGCCGAGCTTCACCAGAATCGCTTTGGCGTGATCTTCGCCGACGTTCCAGAAGCGAGCGGAGGCCTTCTCGAGTATCGGGCTGGCAGCAGTGATGTCGCTGGCTTTACCAGCGGCGACAATCAGGAGCTTGCCGTTTGTGATCGCAGCTGGGCGACCCAACACCGGGGTAGCAATATAACCAACACCGTGATTTGCGTGCAGAACCGCCAGGTGACGAGTTGCCTCAGTGCTCAGAGTCGACATGTTTAGGTGAATTGTCTCTGACCCCGCGAAAGCAAGATTCGTCTCGCTAAAAACCTCAAGGGCTGCAGCGTCGTTGCTCAGGAACGAAATAACGAATCGGGTCTTCAGGGCCTCTTCTAATGTGACGAAAGTTGCCCCCGCAGCTACCAGCTCGGCTGGTTGTTTTGCACTTCGATTCCAAACCGCAACCGCAACGCCCTGGTCAAGCAGGCGAGCAGCCATAGCTGTGCCCATAGAACCTAGGCCGATTACGGCAACTTGGATTTTTTCGGTCATCATGCTCCAGTCAATTCGTTGCGAACGAACTCTAGTTCGCGGGTCACATAGTCGACAATATCGCCAGTCTTGAGTTCGGCGGGCAGAACATCCCAGGTATACGTCTCGATCTCAAGGTGGTCTGAAAGCGGCGTCTCGCGGTGCATTTTGAGGGCTTCTTGAACGCCGAAGCGAGTGGTAAGAAATGGACCGAGTTCTTCAAGAAAAACCGGCACGTGAAAGTGGGTGCGCATTTCAGTCTTAACCGGGTTGGCCTCGAAAGCGTCTAGAGCCTCGCCTAGGTTCAGGTACTTAGTGATTTTGCCGTCTTGCTTGAGCGAGGTTTGGCTCAGATAGATGGTGTCGGTGAAGCGACGCAGTGCCGAAACCTTGTCTAGCGTTAGGTCTTTCACCCACAGCGAAGCCGCTTCTTGCAGTTTGAAAATCGGGATACCCGCCTCGACCAGCTTGGTGAGCGAATCGGTGATGTTCTCGAAACCGACCGACTGGTGACCGATGTCGAACACGACGCCCAGATAACGTCGAATCGAACCCTCGGCTTCACTCAGAGGAATGCCTGCGATCTCGGCTAGGCGACGAACGCCTGCTGGCGAATAGATTCGCTCTTTGAAATAGGTGACGGTCTCGTCGGTGGTTTCGAGGTAACACGCTGGCTCAGGCTCGATGGCTAGCTTGACTCGGCGCCCGGTTCGTTCCTCGAGGTCTCGCAAGTGAGCGACTACCTTGAATACGCCGTCGGTAAAAGTCTGAATGTAGTGCTCGCCCGACACGTTTGGCTTGAAAGCCAGCGGCGCGGTCTGAATCGAAGGGTTGATGTGTGCCGGGGTGATCTCGGCAAGAATGTTGGCTACCGAGTTCGTGTAGTCAACTCGAGCGTCGGTGGTCCAGTCAGGTTCATAGACCCTCTCCATAACTACTTCGCCCTTGAAGGGGCCATAAGGAAAAGCGTTGACCGTGTAGACATACAGGTCTTCTTTGGTTAGAAAATCAACCAGCGACTTGCGCTCTTCGGCGCTTTCGGTGAGCGTCTTAGCCGACGCGGCCGAAATGCGAAGCGACACCGCAAACGGGGCATCCGGAGAAACTCTCTTTTTCACCTGAGGCACAAACTCGCGAAGGCTCGCGTTCATTTCTGCCCAGTTATCGCCTAGGTGTACCAGGGTTGAATAGCTGAGGTGACCCAGACCGTTTTCGAGCTCCACAAAATCCTCCTTGATGTTTGTAAGTCAAGTTTATGTGCAGTTTTACTAAACACAAAATTGGCTTTTTGTAGGGTTTTTGTTGACATCAAGACCAATTCATCAAGAGTTTGGCCACTTGGTTGTAAAGTATTTGTTAAGTTGCATCTCGTCTAGCAATTTGGATAACGGTTTGAACAGGGAGCCCACTTGAACTTTGAAATCGGCGCAGAGCTTCGCCGGGTGAG
>Ga0209188_1001963_pt1 | contig 15686 bp, 10 predicted proteins | sample C_130625_EF_Meta_FD_187307 | JGI IMG/M metagenome (GOLD analysis project Ga0209188, IMG submission 187307) | Freshwater microbial communities from Lake Croche, Canada to study carbon cycling - C_130625_EF_MetaG (SPAdes) (version 2) | ecosystem: Environmental > Aquatic > Freshwater > Lake...
CACCCCCAAAATTTGACCCGCCGCCGCCGCAAACCGCCAACCCAAGCAAGGATGAACACGCCCTTATCTACATACATACGAAAGAACCGCACGACAACACCCGACTGGAACCTAACCGGCTTCGGCGACTGGGCCGGTAAGTACAAGGTTCCTGAAGAGGAATATGATTCTGTCTTTCTGCCGCTACTCCATGACCATGTCTTCAAGTACAAGCAGGCCACATCACTCCTAGAGAAGCATCTGGCGCAGAGCCCGATCCTGATTGATCTAGACTTCCGTTACAAGGCCGGTGGACCACTGCACCGCCGTTTCACGACAGCGCAACTCCGCGAATTTGTCGCCGCCTACGCCGACGCCTTTGCGCGGTTCTTTGAGCCTCCTCCCGAGCCGCTCCAATTCTTTGTCCAGCTCAAGCCTGCACCTGAGGCTGATCCGGCACACGATGCACACAAGGATGGTGTCCATATTGTTGTCCCGAACGTGACGACTCTACCAGAGATTCAGTATGCGATCCGCGGTTATATTCTGCAGAACGGTATCATAGATCGCATCTTTGGTCCCACGGGTATGACGAATGAGCCCACCGACTGCTTTGACATCAGCGTCATCCATCGGAATAACTGGTTTCTGTATGGCGCTTGCAAGCCCAACAAGGCGTGGTACAAGGTGGAATACATATGGTCGTCTCCTCCGACCATTCATGATGCAGAAGACAAGCGGGTTCCGGTCACAGCGGATCGGCTTATTGATGATTCGTTAACAACGTGGAAGCCGCTGGATCTCGTGAAGCTCCTGAGTATCCGGGTCGGTCATGAAAGCAGTACACCTCTTTCCATGCAAACAGATGAAGGACAAGATGCCGAATGGGCACTGCTCCTCAGCCGGTGGGGAAAAGGGAATAATTGGGCAAAGGCTAAATCGCCTGGTCTGTTTGGTGCCTCTGGTGCAAAGGAAATCAAGCCATTCACACTGGACGGTGGTTCCAGTGGTCCGATTGGTTCCAGTGGTCCGAGTGGTTCCAGTGGTCCGAGTGGTTTCAGTGGTTCCAGTGACAGCAGCATGGTGCAAATTACCGGTCTCTCTGTCCGCAGCAGTTACGGCCCTGAAGACATTGCTCTGGCCTATCGGCTGGTCGGCGAATGTCTGAATCCAGAGCGCCGCTGCGGAGACTATCATGACTGGGTTCGCATCGGCATCTGTCTCAAAAATATCAGTGATACGGATGCATCTTTCCGTGTGTGGGCTGACATCACCCGACGGACCGGTGCCGCACACAAGAAATCCGCCTTCACCGAAACGGAAATGAAGACCAAATGGAATCTACTTCCGTGCGAGTCTTCGGCGATCCAGAAGGGTCGTGCGCCTCTACTGATGGGCACACTGCATCATTGGGCCCGTCAGGATTCCGAGGTTGCATATCGGAATATCCTTCGGGAGGCCAACATCACTCTAGCGACTCTCAATGATGCCGGCAGTCATGTATCCGTAGCGGAGCTGGTTCTGAGTATGTATCGGCACGAATTCCGTTGCACTCCCGAACGCGGCACTGCCATATCTACGATGATCTGGTACCAGTACATCAACCATGCGTGGAAGCGGATGCTGACGAATGTCCGTGTTCGTGAGCGGCTCAGCGGTGATGTCCGTAGCATCTTTCACTTGGCGATCAGCAAGATCAATCAGATGCTAGCGGATCCGTCTATGTCAGAGGATGAGCGTGCGCGTCGTGAAGCCAAGAACAAGAATCTCAACAAGGTTCTGGGAAATCTCCATACCTGCAGCTTCAAGGACAGTGTCATGCGGGAGGTGGCAGAGAAATTCTATGATGAGGATTTCTTACAGAATCTTAACCGAGATGTAACATTGGTCGGATTCAGCAACGGGGTTCTGGAGCTCCGCAAAACGGGAGCCGATGGCCGACCCCATATTCTGTTCCGTCCTGGTGATCCCGACGACTGTATATCCTTCCAGATGGGTCGCGACAGTCGCAGTGATGGAATCCCTTATATACCGTATGATCCCACGAATCCCAGTCCAGAACACTTGGAGATTCTAGATTTCTTTACTAAGATCTATCCAGACTCTGTTCTGCGGGAATATTCACTGACGCTCTACTCAGCCTGTCTGGAAGGTGCGAATCACGAACAGAAGTTCTATGTGATGCAGGGTTCAGGAGGTAACGGTAAGTCCAAGATTCTGGATCTCCAGAGCAAGACATTCGGCGAGTACCAAGAGTCACTTCCTGTTACCGCGATGACCCGTAAGCGGGCGGATGCCGGCGCAGCGAATCCAGAACTCATCGTGCTCAAGAACAAGCGGTTCATCAGCATGGTGGAGCCTGAAGAGGGAGAGAAGATCAACACGTCGCTCATGAAGCAGGTGACGGGTGGTGATCCGGTGAAGGCACGCGGTCTGTTCAAGGATATGGACACCTTCGTCGTGTGTGGCCGTATCTTCGTATCGTGTAACGCACTGCCACCGGTCTCTAGCATGGATAACGGTACTTGGCGTCGTATCATGGTCATTCCGCACGTGGCGACATTCGTAGAAGAAGGAAAACCAACGGATCCGACGAATCATATCTGGCCACGTGATCCGCAGCTGGATAACAAGATTCAGCGGTGGCGACCATTCTATGCAGGTATCCTGGCGTGGTACTATGAGCACCGGTATCTGCGCGGATGCATGAAGGAGCCCGCTGTTGTCACGGCGGCTTCCAACAGGTATAAGGAGGAGAATGACAGTTTCACTGCGTTCTCTCAGGAATGTCTGATGCGGGAAATTGGGGCAGAGACGACGGCCAACGATGTGTTGGTCCGATACAAAGAGTGGTCCAAGTACAACACACAGACAAAAGTTCTGCAGAAGAAGGACATCCTCACGAAGATGCTGGAGATATACGGCAAACCGGTGGATGCGGCTGGCAAGACCTTTGGAGGAGTGAGGATTATCTACGAGGGCGATGATGTTTCAGGGAACTTTATGGGATCTGGAGTTGCAACAACTCCTTAGGATGTATTCGTGCAATAATGAACTTTTGCACGTTTCAACAAATACAAGTCGGTATAGGCGATGGGCCGTTGCAGCGTAAATTGGGTACCTGTTGTTCCTGCCATATTTTTTGTCAGTGAACACAGACGTGCCATATCCAATGTATTTCGGTTGAATGGTCGTGCACTGGGATCAAATAATTTATTCGGTGGAAAGTGTGGCATGTCTTACCATCTACTGTGAAAATTATCTAGGTGAATATCCATAGAATAATATACGTGACTATGCACGCGATGAGCCACCCGCCCAACACTAACCCCCAGCGTTCGCCACTTCCTAAACGGAAAAGAGATCGTGCTGGCTCTAGATTTAGACCAAATATTACACCACTGAATAGCAGAAATGCTCCAAAGCAAGCTATGAACGCGATCAGCACCTGATTATCAGGAACTCGTGTGAAATACATACCGGCAATGGCAGGAGAGACCTGGGGGCCGCTATCCAAAAAAATACGTCGGGATTTGCGGATCTTATTCTTCAAACCCTGTACTTCGGACTCCATTTGGTGCGCTTCTTTGTGCACGATCTCTGCCAAATGTTCCATTGTTTCGCTGGAATTGGCTATTCGTTCCATGTGTTTCGTTATGAATTCGTGCATATAACGGAGCTGGGCGGCATCGGTTCGGGCGCGTTGCATGTCGTGGCTTGCGGACTCTACAGCGGCATTTCCTTCAGCCTGTGGACCCAAGCACGTTAGATAATTCTTGCGGGCTTGTTGCAATTCACTGGTGGCACGATCCACGGCACCTCTGGCAGCATTCTCTTGGATACGGCTGACTTCACATGATCCGGTGGCGACGGGTGCTGGTGCTGGTGCTGGCGCAGGAGGATTCGCTTTTTCTGCGGCCCGTAATGCGGCCGCACGTAGTGACTCAGCTATCTTATCCATCTTTCCTTACTAATTCGCGTTAAATTTTGGTAGAGTTGCGGTGGCAGTCGCAGAATCCTCCTGTGGATAGCCAAAGCAGATCTCGGCCATATTGTCTGCCTTCGTGCCAGCCACAAAGCGCCGCTTATTCCAGTAGCGCGGATCCCGAATGTAGCTCGTGTACCAGTAACGATACATCCAGGTTCCTAGTCCCACCACAATTACAAATCCCATCAAGTAATTAGATCCATCTGCCGAAATCCATCCATAACTCTGCAGTCCCAAACCAATAATGACGGTCAGCATAACCAACAATAGCAATTGTAGCACAAATAAGCTTTCCCGCTTATTTTCATAGTACCAGTTATTTATTTCCACCTGACGCCGGGTCATATCTAGATTCGTTTTTTTGCTGTTTTGAAATTCGGCTTGTTGACTGATAATCTGCTCTTGAGTGATTGTCAGATCATTCGTACGATTCAATGCTGCCGTGGAATTCTGATCCATATCCATCATGCGCGCCATGTCGCCTGATGCTTTCACGAATGCCGCCCGTTTCGTATCCACAACTTCGGATAAGATTCTTCCCTTCTTATCGGCCACATATGCGGCATATTTTGCAGGATCTGCCTGTAGGCTCTGCAAGAATTGAACCTTTTCAATATCCTGCAGATCCACAATATCCTTATTGATCAACGCCATTCTATCCTGCACGGGCAAAATATTCGTTCGTATTCCCTCTTCATGCCTGTGCCCCCATACTCTTATACACAAAAATCACCGAAGATATCGCGACCACATTCAGTGCGACAAACGCGGCGATCTGAATATTCATAGAGACGGATTTCTCTGCAGAGAACCGAATCATCTCTTCCTGTGTTCGGAGCTTCACATCGTTACTGTTTATGTATTCTTTCTGAGCTTTCAGGATGGCAATCTTTTCATCCAGAGCTTTACTGGCTTGCTCCAGCTGCGGGCTACGATTATTCACCGCTCTGGCGCGTGCATTTCCGACATAGTTCAGGATCTCCAGTAGCGAATTCAATCGTTTGTTCAGTTTGGTTGTCGTATCCAGTAGATCCTGGACTTGCGGATCAGTAGATGCACCACTGCTGGCGACAAGCGTCAGAAATCCCGTTAGAGCCACTTTGTAACGCGATTCGTAGAAACAATATTCGTTCTGCACGGCTGCATAAAAATCGCGATCTGCCTTTGATTGTTCATCCATTGTACCTTTGAGTCCGGGTATCAGACCCAGACCTTCCAAATTATTCACATGACCGGCCAGTGCGGTTGCGGAAATTCTCTTTGTGCTGTCATCTACAGGAAGTCCGGGCGAACTTATTGACTTATCCATAATGTCTTTAACCTTGTTAATCGTAACTCCTGTTGCGGAATCCTTACAAATATCGGATGCCAATGCTGCAAACTGATTGGCATACACCCGCCCGGAATAATTGAGTCCTGATGCACCATCGTAGGTCGGATTACGTTCATTGGAAAGAACACCGACGGGAACGGGTGGGCTATTAGATTGTCCTTTCACTGGCCATTTTCCTGTTGCAAATAAATTTCCCATTCTCTCTATCTACTGAAGTGTTTTCTGCTGTCTCATGCCGCGATTTGCCAGTCGCCATTCACACAAGTCGCTTGCCACCCATAAAACTTGCAAGAGGCGATTGAGGCGTCGTATTTGTCACAATCTGCCATATCAAAAATCCCAGCACCCCCAACGCCAACAGACCAAACACGATACTCAGTATCCAAATAGTCCAACGTGTAGATGCACGAAATGTTCGGCCGAGTCCCAAAATATTCGTATACGGCGACGGCCGTGATTTAGGATTTAACGAATCAGCCTGTTCTTCCCGTGTCGCCGCCTTACCTTTCAGATTATCCAGATCCATCTTCTCTTCCGCAATTGTACCGACGAGCCTCTCTAAATCTGCCAGCTTGCTGTCGGATGCTTCCAGCATTTCGGATTTTTCCTTTAAAGCATCTACATTACCGCGCCATCGTCGCAGGGTGTCCTCTGTAGCAGCCTGCCACTGACCATTCTGAAGGGATCGCAGGCCATTTTCCCAAGCCGACATATTGTTTTCAAACTCTTGATTAAATCGCACAAGATCTGCACGTGCCTCCGCAGCAGCAGCCTGCATCCCCTTATTTAGGCCGAACAGTTTCGCAGAATCCGTGATATACCTGCCGTCGCACTTGGACGTTCCACGAGTACAATATCTCCGGGTACCATTCCCAAGACCTTGGCCTGAATATCCGACATTTTGATTTGTGGAAGCTGCAACTTGGACGTCACATGCCACTTGGACATCGCCTCTTCTGCTTCATCTGATGTTAGTTTCCGATGTGGCGGCACAAGAATATGCCGACTTGGGTTTACCACGATTTGCTTAATAGGGAAGAACGTCATCCGAACACGCATTGACTGCCAGAGTCGGAGGGACTCTTTATCAAAGTTCTCATGCCATGGCTCATTTACGATCACGATAATGTCGTCTGTTTGTTCTATCTTAGTGGTTTCCTTGCCATCAACCGGTGCCCAGGGTAGCTCCGTGAATCCTGGCAGTTTATGCTTGATACGATCGTGGAGCACATGGACAACGACGGCACGTGCACATGGTGCACGGATATTATCACCCTCTTTCTTGGGTACAAATATATCAAGTGCCCGGGAATTGGAAGCAGCATTCCCTTTATCTGCAAGAATCAACAGTTGATCGGGCGCGATGTTACGATACAACGATACGTCATAACCACGACTGTCTAGAATCTCTAGGATCGTGGCACGAGACCGAATGATGATATCTGCAAGTTCAGCCTCCATTGTAACTACTCTACTACAAGCAATTACAATGTCAAGTTTAGGTGCCGGCTTCGTAAGGTTCTACATGAAATTTATGCTTCCTTTGTTACTTGCACTTCAAGACCACCGCCTGAGGTTGTTGTCAACGAATCTACATTATTTGCACCGGTATCTGGATATGTATTAAAGTTACCTTCCTCTTCACCGCCTCCCATTCCTTCCCATGTTAGCCGTCGCTGAGAATTGCTACGTTGTTTGTATCTGCGCTCTTTTGCTCTTTGTGTTGGCATTGCTGCCGAATTAATGAACAAATAGACGCCTCCACTTTGCGCTCCTGAAGTGCCTGAAGCCGCTGCAGTAGCTACCGCAGGAACAACAACCTGTACGGTATCCTTGGCTGCTTCTACTGCTTCTACTGCCTCTGCTGCCTCTGCTGCCTCTGCTGCCTCTGCCTCTTTGGCATCCGACTCATCTGACTCAGTCAAGAGACGATTTAGTGCCTTCTTATCTGGTCGTTCTCCAGCTAACTCTGTACGCACCTCTTCCAAGAGTATACCCAGACGGTTTTCGCCCTTACCACCTTTTCCAGTGCCCCAATATGCATCGGCAGGCGATGAATGCAGAAGACGACGATTTCCCGTACTCTGGAGAAGATAGAGTGCACCAGGATTCTGACGGAACTTCGCCAACAGAGCAATTTTCATCACGCGGTCCTTAATAGTCTCCCAATCACCGCGCAGCGGGAGATCATTGGCCTGGCTCAGTGTCTTAGCCCTGGCTACGGTAGGAGCCTGACGGATACGTTCCTGCAATGCAGGGTCCGTGGGGTACTTCATGGCCAGAAAATAATGCGCAACGGTTGGCCATGTCTGCTTGGCCGGATCCACAGAACCATCGGGGTTTATACCTAGAGTAGGATATTCAGTGCCATCGGGTGCAGGAATCTGCTCTGCAGAAATGCGCATTGGAGAAGGTGAGAAGTTGCTGAATATATTCCATTCGTTATCCATCTGAGTGGAGAAACGGATAGCCTGCGTATCTGCGATAGCTGCTGTAGCTGCTGTAGCTGCTGTAGATGCTGTCGCTTCTCCTGCTCCTGCTCCTGCTGCTGCCGAAGGCAACTCTGCAACTTCGGCCGTGACGAGTGGTTTCTCTGATATCTCTTCTGCTGCTTCTGCTGCTTCTGCTGCTTCTGCTGCTTCTGCTGCGATTGTTCCTATTGTTCCTGCTCCTGATGCTGCTCCTGCTGCTGCTGCTGCTCCTGCTGCTGCTCCTGCTCCTGCTGCTGCTCCTGCCACTTCCTCTACTGCTGCAGCAGTCACATCTATCCATCCCCATCCTTCTTCGCGCAAACGCCCCACCGACGACTCCGTCACAAAACGAATTCCATATCCACCAAACGTAGCCAGCTCCTGCTCCATCAGCTTGAGAGTATACGGCATCGCCACCTGTGAAAACGTCGCCCGACTCTGCACAATCGGCATCTGCATCGTGAGTGTCGCAGCATCTAATCCGGTATACGTCAGCGGACCATCGCACCCAGGGCACACAAACAGTCCTTCTGGCGCATTATAGATCGGGATCCGACCACATCCATTGCACACCCAGAATTTCGTTGCATCACCGCGCTTCATCATGGACTCCTGTAAGAATTGCGACATGGCGTGCGCACACAACGAATCGCGTTCCATCTCACCAATTCGTAAGCCACCCTCATTTCCACGTCCACCAGTCGGCTGATGTGTCTTCATCTCTTTTCTTCCCGCACCACGGGCATTCACTTTGTCCTCCGTTAGATGCCGTAGTCGCATGAAATACAACGGACATACGAATATATCGCACGCCAACTGTTTACCTGAGATACCCGAATACATCACAGAATCTCCTGCACGTGATAATCCTACCGACTCCAGAGCATCTCCCACCTTTGTTACGTAATCTCCACCATCGCAAAAGGTCGTCGCATTCACTTTCGCCGCCACTGTAGATCCTAAAAGACCCGCGATCATCTCAACCAACTGTGCCACCGTCATACGCGAAATAAATCCACCCGGATTCACCATCACATCTGGTACCAATCCCTCTGCCGTACGGGGCATATCCGCCGCCGCCACAAACATACCAATCGTTCCTTTTTGTCCGTGACGACTGGAGAATTTGTCGCCCAGTGCCGGCACGCGTATCTCAATGATCCGTACTTTGACCAACATGTGTCCATCACCCTGATGGAGTACGACTACCGATTCTACACGTCCCTGCGTCCACAGAGCCGGTTTTACCGAATAATCCTTGATATCGTTCGTATCTGGCAATACCAAGTACCGGCCCACCAAGACCGTTGTCTCATCCACCATTTCACCTTCGCGAATCACACCCCGCTCATCTAGCTTGGAGTAATCCAGTCCTGGTGCTAGCGAAGTCCATGCTGGAACCGATGCAGGATTCGCAATGTGGCTGTGGGCCTTCGTGCGAGAATCTGTATCCTCCTCACAATCATACGATCGGAGGTTAATACTCTGAAACATGCCGCGCGCAACCGAGTCCTTATTGATGATGAGACCGTCATCCTGATTATAACCGCTCTCTGACGTGGCCGCAATTACACAGTTAAATCCGTATGGCATCTCTCCACGGCCAACGGTTTCGTACATGAATGTCCGACAGATAGGTGCCTCTCCATAACAGAGCTGATGGGCATTATTATCGTAGCGGCTGTGCAGATTCGTGGCCATATAGCCGATACCCTGTTTGCTCTGAGAATTGGATAGCTGATTGCGCGGTGCCTGATTATGATTGGAATACGGAATCATGGAAGCCATGAGTCCGGTCATTGTGGACGGATGGATCTCCGCGTGAGTATGATCCGACGTCATATCTCCTGCGGATCCCCACCAAGAGATGTACGCCTCATTCATTTCAGTTGGATCGCAGTATTCTATGAATCCCGCGGTATCCTCCAGCGCAGTGGCATAGTCTGCTGCAGTTGCCTGGGGCTGATCGGCCAGCGGATCCAGAAATCCAACAAATCGCAGCGATGCATTAGACGCCGGATGCGTTCCTAATACGAGACTCTGCCACGGCATCTCCTTGAGAGTCGGCAATCGTTCCAAAAATGCAACTCCCTTGCCGTTAAGATGCCACAGCGGACGCACCGGTCGTCCCTCATCCAGATAGATTCGCACCGTGCGATCCAGTGTGTTGAAACTGATGGACGCGGTAGGAGACATCAGCGCATTCCACTTGAGGAGCCGCAACGTCGCCACGAGAGACTGCGGGTCCAGTGTGAATCCCACGGTTCCGCCGTTAATTTGCACTACAGCGGCAGCAAGACGCAGCGCGGCGGTGGTCTCGGCAACGGGGATTAATCCACCCTTCATCCGCATCCAGGCAAGTACGGGACCCGTGGGTGAACCGAACGAAAACTGTGTCATCATGGATATATTCTTGGTCACACCAATGTGTGCGCCCTGCGGCGTCTCTGATGTGCAAAAGTAGCCGATATGACTCGTATGGAGCTTACGAGGACCGGTGGTTTTCATACCGGTATCAAAGTCAGATACTACACGACGCTGGTGCGAAGTGGCATCTAAATACGAAATACGTGCCAGAGCCTGCAGTACACCATTTTTCTGATTCCGTTCGTTCGTACCCCAGCGACCGTGAAATCCGCGCATAATTGCAGAATTAAGAGTCTGGGGCTGGAACATAGTCATAAGATTACCCTCTGCAAACAGATCAAATACGGCATCACCCTGATACAGCTGTTCGTTGGCTCGGTAGGTGCGATCAATCGTGAGTATGACGGCTGAGCGCCATTCCTTCCAGCAGGCGTTGAAGAGCTCGCGCACCAGAACACCGGTGGTTAGAAATCGTTGTGCCCGCATGTCGTCGCGATCGGTCTTGGGTTTCAATCCCTTCTTTGCATGAATCATCTGCCGCGCCATTTCGGCCAGATAGTAGGCACGGGCAAATGGCTCATCGGGCACATGGGGAAGCATAAGATTCTGCAGAATGTCCAGAACGTGCGCCTCTGTGAAACCTTTTGTGAGAGTCTTGATATACTGGATGGCCGTGAATTTATTATGAATAGGGTAGGCGTCCTCAATGGAAGCAATGAGTTCAGTCGCCAGTGGATCTGTAGGATCAGGAAAGATCATACGCACAATCTCTTCGTCGGACTCCAGACCCAGCGCCCGAAACAGAATAAACAGAGGAAACGCACCACGAATCATCGGGACTGCGACCCGGATTTCGTCGCCTCTGTTTATCTTGCTGGGATTTAGCATGGACATTGCAACCCGACGCGTTTGTTTCGTCTCAGGATGGAGAGATACGACGGACGCATATGCCGCGATTTCATCTCCTGCGGGTTTCTTTTCAACATAAAGGGAATTGAATGCCTGCTCACCCCGTGTGATCAGAACTTTCTCTGCGCCGTCTACGACGAAGTATCCGCCATAGTCGTTGCGGCATTCGCCCATTTCCTCTAGGCGGATCGGATCTACTACGCCAGTGGCACATAGACGAGATCGCAGTAGGATAGGGATGCGAAACAGTGGAAATCCCTTGATGATCGGCGCATCTTTGACTTCGGTCACCCAGGATGTTGCAGAGGCAGAGGCAGAGGCAGAGGCAGATCCAGAGGCAGATCCAGAGGCAGATCCAGAGGCAGATCCAGAGGCAGAGGCAGAGGCAGATCCAGATGCCGGACGTGTGAACGTCACCCGCACAAGAATATCTGCCGAAATCTGAGCAGCATACGTCAATCCCCGCAATCGCGCCTCATTCGGAAACATCCGTCGCACGGTATTTCCGTCATCCAGTGTCACAACAGGCGGAGATACTGTGAGTGCCAAGCCCGCTGAAGAAGGGGCATCACCACCAATGAAAATCTCCACACGATATGCGAATACTCCTGCTTCTTTATCCAATGGTTCTTTGAGGAATACGATAGGATTATTACTGTGAATGATCGTAGGAATCTCATCAAATACACATTTCTCATAACTATCAATGTGGTGCCGGGTTAGCGGAAAGTCGGTTTCCTGAAAGTATTTTTCAAGAAATCGTAAACCTTCTGATGCAAGACTAATCTCCTCCATTGCTTCACTACTCATTCTCATGAAATTCAGTAGCCCTTATATACCGAAGGCAGCGTTGAGAGCTGCGAAAGTGAAGTGGGTTCATATGCCTTGAGTGTCGGCACATGCGGTTGTACAGAATATGTTACCGGTGAACTAGCAGGGTTCGCGATCATACCGTGACTGACTACACCTTCCAGAGCATTGCGGGGTACGGATGCAGGAGCATGCGGCATAAACATTGCGTCAAAAAAGCCGCCTCCGCCTTGCCCTTGTCCTGGCGCATCATGTCCGCCCAGCGAATTACAGACTCTTCCAGCAGGAGACTCAAACCCCCGATTCAAACTATCCAGAACCTGTGGCGATGTGGTATAGTCCATAGAAAATCGTCCATAAATCGGAGCCGAAATACCTTGTCCTAATGTCCATTCTAGAGGGGCCATCCCACCAGACTGCGACCGTTTCATTTTGCGGGTCATTTTCTTTCCGCTCTTCGGTAACGCATACACGGTACGATAATGCATGATCATGCCCCGCACAGCCGGTTCGGAGATATCCCGTTTAAAGTTTTCGTTCCAAGCCCGGGTCAGACACATACCCAGTGCCTTATCGGAAGAGCCGCGCTGAATCATTGTACGGACACGATCCTCCATACGCTGGAAGATATTTTGTAGCGCCTCCACACTCATTCCGGAGTCTGTCTTGATATGTCTCCGAGAGCTACGTGACTTCTTCACCGATGTTCGTCGCGTTTTTTTGGCCATCTCTACTCTAGTACCGAAGAATTAAGGTTTTGGCGGGGAGCAATACCACCAGACGGTTCTGCAAACAGTGTATTTGATGCAGAAGACAATGCCCGCGTAGTTCCACCCAGAATTGTGGAAGTCGCTTTGCGACCCGCATTACGGACCGCTCTTGATGCCTGGCCGGCGATGTCTTCCAAAGAGCTGCCCGACCAGGCCAGTGTATAGAATCCGTATGCCAACAGAATGACGACCAGCACTAATGCATAACTGGCGTAATTACGGAGCTGCTCCTGCCATGTGCTGATTCGGTATTCCACACCGAATTGTGTCCAGTGCCACCAGACACCCACGGCTAGAAGTATCGCTGCGCCGAAAACTATGGATGATGATGGCAAAAGTGGCATGACCAGGTATGCCAGAAGTGCCGTTATGGCTGCAATGAACAACAGCATGGTTGTCAGCAGTGAATCCATTACTCTAAAATCATGTTCTAAAATTGTTATAGCTTCTGGATCAGATCTACATGCGTCAACAGGGTTTTCTTGCAACAGTATCGTGACAGACCTAGCTCCTTCATAACTTCTGCCTCTTTGGTTACCGGGACGGTGGATCCATCAAAGTATGTGCGTTTTCCGTATGCATCTCCCTGGAGATCCCGTAGGCGCTGCTGGTACCAGAGCCACTTGTCTGCCAGCACTTTGCCACAATTCATGCAACGCATCGGAATCAACATCTTCTACCTATCAATCAGGTAAGCTTTGGGTAGTCAAATTTTAACGGCGCGTATCATGGCGTCTGTAATAGATGCACCAAACAACTGATTCGCAACGTGCCGAATCGTTGGCAGCTTGATGCGTTTTCTTTTCTGTTCACGAATCCATGCAGTTATTTCGGATGAGTCAGATGCGACTGATGCGACGGATGTGACGGATGGGACTGATGCGACGGATGCGACTGATACGTCAGTTTGTCCCATTGCTGCTGTCGGCGTTGTCTTCCAAACCAAGCGTCGGATTCCTCCACCTACTTCTTGCCATCCCGTAATAACAAGTCTCCCAGCATGGTGGTCATCGTGACAGCCCGTGCATAAACATACAAGATTACCCGGATCATGCATTTGGATACCATTCTGCGCCGCCTCTGTACCATTTGCCTGAGGTATAATATGGTGCATTTCTAAGGTCTTCGCCGAACCACAGACTTCGCATGCCACCATCGCCGCCGCCGCCGAATATGTAGATACTCGCGGAGCCTGCCATCCTTCTAGAGCTTTCCGTAAGACCATCGCACGATCCAAATATCCTAACGGCAGATCCAACGCTCTGCAGACTTCTAATCCATAAAGAGCAGAACCGGAACCCGGTGTAAGTGACCGATCGTAAATGAGCCGATCTGTAGCAACGTCGTAATGCACCCGCAGATGTGCCGTGCGCACCTGCTTCAGAGCCTGAATATCAGGAAGAGATGCCAGCTCATGGAGATGGGTCGCAAATACGAATTTAGTTCCACGTTGTGCCAGTGTTTCCACTCCCGCCGCAACCAACGCCGTTGCCGATAGCGATTCCGTACCCGAACACAATTCGTCGCCGAGGACAAGCGTGTTGGCATCCGAAAATCGGAGAACTTCACGAAATTCCGTCATCTCCACGGCAAATGACGACAATCCGGACCACAGATCATCGTTACCGAGAATCCGTGTAAATACAGCCGTGAACGGTTTCAGATGCATACTGGTAGCAGGAACAGGAAACCCAGACTGCGCCAAGAGAACAGCCAGACCCACGGCTTTCATGAGTGACGACTTTCCACTAGCGTTCATTCCGTATAGGAGCAGACCCGAATTATCTACAGATAGTTCTAGTGTGTGGGGAACATAGGGAACTCCAGTTTGCAATACGCGTTCCAGAATGGGATGTCTTAGTCCTTTTACGGATATCTGAGATTCTCCTTCGGTGCTTATTGTTGGTCGCGTCCATAGCCATTCGTGCGACATGGATGCTGTAGCCCAGGCGACATCCAGTTCAGCACACCAGACTTCAAGTGCCGCATGTGCAGTACCGGCTTTCTCTACAATCGCCGCCAAGGCTTCGGACCATGCATCGCTCCAGATCTCTTTCCATGTATCCATCCAGATCCGGTGTTGGCTATTGATCACAATCAGCTCTGCATTTTCTAGAGAGGCCGTATTCTTATTGTTGGTCAGGGTGGCACTGGTATCACCTCCGTCCCGTAGCTGTGTCCATGCAGAGGCTACGCGACGTTTCGTACCTGATGCACGGAATCCACCACCTTCGGCATGGACTAAATTTAAACCCCATGATGTACATAATGCCTCTGCTCTCATATATAATTTGTGCCCGACGGTAAAGTTGTACTCTACGTAGACAGAGGGCTTCCGCATAGGCAGCGAAAGAATAGGCACACCGTCGCGATCACACGCATTCAGAGTATCAATATCCCATTCACTGAGAATCTCCTTTATTATTCCGACAAAATCGTTGCTGGTGGTTTGTTGTCCTTCTGTTGCTGCAGCAAGATCCGCCGCCGCCCGCCACGATCGCAACAGACGTGCCAAATCGCCTAAGGATGCATTCCCCAATACGAGACGCCGCCACAATCGCGTTAAATCGTAGATGCTCCGTAACCCGCGATCAATTGCTGCATGATCGGATGATGCGATTGATTCGTACGCAAGCGAAAGGGAGAGGCGACGATTAATCTCTGCGACATCCCGAATCGGACGAACCAAACGCTGACGTAAGAGACGACGTCCACCTACTGTTTTTGCAAACGGCAGCATGAGATCCAATAGACAACGTTTTTCATCAGGACGAAGGGATAGCACTCCTAATTGTTCCAACGCCGCGTTGCCCAAACGGACTTCACTATCGGGTGTCCATAGTTGCGGTATGGAAAGTGTTGCCAGTGCGGAAGGCATGTGATCTTTCGCAAATTCCATTGTTGTCGCTAGCGTTTGGCGGGAAGCTGGCATGTGAGAAATCCAAGCCAATCGCTGTCGTGCACCCGGCCATAGTGAATTGAGTTGTGTTTCTTCAATTGCGGCAGAGGGTGAGGAACGACACAATACATGGACCGCGGCACAACATCCTTTCAGACTA
>Ga0209188_1001964_pt1 | contig 15684 bp, 16 predicted proteins | sample C_130625_EF_Meta_FD_187307 | JGI IMG/M metagenome (GOLD analysis project Ga0209188, IMG submission 187307) | Freshwater microbial communities from Lake Croche, Canada to study carbon cycling - C_130625_EF_MetaG (SPAdes) (version 2) | ecosystem: Environmental > Aquatic > Freshwater > Lake...
GCTGGCCGTACCGGTGTGGATCAATTACTTATGCAGCAGGTTATAAATATAAGAGATTCAATAAAACCTGATGAAACATTCTTTGTTGTTGATGCAATGATCGGGCAAGATGCAGTAAGGACAGCAAAAGCATTTCTAGACGGCGTTGGATTTGATGCTGTGATACTAACAAAATTAGATGGTGATGCCAGGGGTGGAGCAGCATTATCAATTGTTGAATTAACTGGTAAACCAATTATTTTTGCAGCTACCGGTGAAAAAGTTACTGATTTCGATCTTTTCTATCCAGATCGAATGTCTTCGCGAATTCTTGGGATGGGAGATGTGGCATCTCTATCTGAACAGGCAAAGCGGGCAATGCCAGAAGAGACCTCTAAAAAATTAGAGGATAAATTTTTAAAAGGTGAAGAGTTTACATTTGATGATTTTCTATCTCAGCTTGAGGCAATGAAAAATATGGGAAGTATGAGCAAGCTAATGGGCTTATTACCCGGTGCTGCTGGAATGAAGAAGCAGATTGAAAACTTTGATGAATCTGAGTTGGTAAGAACTCGGGCGATTATTGAATCTATGACTCCAATTGAAAGAAATAATCCAAAAGTTTTAAATGGCTCAAGGCGAGCTCGGATTGCTAGAGGCAGCGGTAGAGCAATATCTGAGATTAATTCACTTGTTGAACGATTTTCACAAGCTCAAAAGGTAATGAAGCAAATGCGAAGCGGAGCAAATATTCCTGGCATGGGTGCGCTACCCGGAATGGGTAATTTGCCTAAGCCACAACAAATAAATTTGCCTAAGAAAAAGTCACGGTCAGGTAACCCCGCAAAGCGGGCAATTGAGGAGGGAATCTAGGCCAATTTGGGTTTGTAGCCCACTGCTGGCAAGATTAGTCTCCTGCGAATGGGACCCTCTAACCCATAGCAATATTTATCCGCAAGGTTAGCTCTGGATGTAAACGCCCCCGCTGTTTACTAAAGAATAAGCCGATTAATTTTCTATAGGGAGTTTTGTGTCAGTAAAGATTAAGTTAATGCGTCTCGGCAAGATCCGCACACCACATTATCGAATTGTGATTGCAGATTCTCGCTCTGCTCGTAACTCAAAGGCGATTGAAGAGATTGGTCGTTACTCACCAGCATCTGAGCCATCATTAATAGAGGTTAATTCAGATCGTGTGCAGTACTGGCTAGGCGTTGGTGCACAACCAACTGAAGCAGTTACCGCACTACTTAAGATCACTGGTGATTACCAGAAAGCAAACGGTCTGCCAGGTAGCGAAGGAACATTAAAGCCACAACCAGTTCGAGTTGATAAGCGAGTTGCGTATGAGGCGGCAGTTAAAGAGGCAATGAATGAGCCGGCAGATGGCGCAACAACTTTGAAGAAGAAGGCTGCTGAGCGTTTAGCTGCTAAGGCTGCACCGGTTGTTGAAGAGACTCCAGTTGCTGAAGCTGCACCGGTTGTTGAAGAGACTCCAGTTGCTGAAGCTGCACCGGTTGTTGAAGAGACTCCAGTTGCTGAAGCTGCACCGGCTGCCGAAGAGGTAGCGGTAGAAGCTGCAGTAGAAGAAACCCCACAAGCTTAAGTAGTTAATACTCATGCTTAAGAAGGGTTCTTTCCTTCGAGAATTACCGGTAATTATTATTGCCGCACTTGTTGTTTCAATAATAGTTAAAACTTTTTTGATTCATTTTTTCTTCATTCCCTCTGGCTCAATGGAAAACACATTGCAGGTTGGGGACCGAATCGCAGTAAATAAACTTGGTGCTTTATTTACTGATATCAAAAGAGGTGAAGTAGTAGTTTTTGGCGACCCAGATAATTGGTTAGGCAATTCAGCGCAATCAGAGGATTCTGGAATAGGCGCAGTTGTTAAGACTGGCCTAATTACAGTTGGGGTATTACCAGATCCAGCTAAGCAGTATTTGATTAAGCGGGTCATTGGAGTTGGTGGGGATAATGTCGTTTGCTGTGACACAGATGGAAAGCTTCAAGTAAATGGAGTTTCAATCACTGAGCCATATATATTTGAAGGCAATAAACCAAGCGATATGCAATTTAACGTCGAGATTCCTAAAGGATTTATTTGGGTAATGGGAGATCATCGAGCAGCAAGTGCTGATTCAAGATTTCACCCAGACAGTGCAAATAATGGAATGGTCCCGCTAAGCAAAGTTGTTGGTAGAGCAATATTTGTAGTCTGGCCATTTACAGATATTGGCTTAATTCCTAAGGGTGAAGATTTAAAGAAGATTCCAGTAAAAAATCTGCCTTAGTTTAATGATTGAACAAACTCTGCTTAAAGCAGGAATCAAAAATATCGCAGGCGTTGATGAGGCCGGTCGCGGCCCATGTGCTGGACCCTTGGTATTAGCCTCTGTAATTTTAAAAGACCCACTGTCTAAATCGTTAATTGATATTAAGGATTCTAAAGAACTAACTGAATCAAAACGAGAAGAATTATTTGATGTAGTAATAAATAACGCACTTGCGTACTCAATAATTGAAGTATCGGTAGAAGAGATTGACTCACTTGGTTTGCATAAATGTAATATTGAAGGAATGCGTCGGGCGATAAATGCATTAGAAGTTACTCCAGATTATGTCTTGACTGATGGATATCCAATACCTGGTTTAACGACACCAAATCTGGCGGTCTGGAAAGGCGATCAGGTTGCGATTTCGATTAGCGCTGCTTCAATCTTGGCCAAGGTTTATCGAGACCGCATCATGATTGAGTTAGATAAAAAGTTTCCAAAATATGGTCTGGCAAATCACAAAGGGTATATAACGGCGTCACACACTGCAGCAATAAAGGAGTTTGGCGTGCTTCCAATTCACCGCAAATCCTTTGCAAATATTGCAGCCCTTCTATAAAAACAGTAATTCACAATTTTCAAGTTACCTACATAAATCTATCCAAGATAGGTAAATTTGATATGTGCTAACTGAATCTGAGGCAAGGTTAATTTTGTTCTCATGTATTGAGCCAGCTGATAATTTTTGGAGTGGTGAAATATTCCAAACTAGCGCCCTTGCTGTACTAGAGCGAATTATTAATGGTAAATACTATGGAAAGCGGCCAGAGTTTTTAGATCTTCAGCAAAAAGTTTCCATGATAGATCTGCCAAATCTTAAGAAAGAGTTAATTGACGCAAGTTGCACATTTCTAACGCCAGAAGATCCAGATTGGCCAATTGGGCTTAATGATCTTCTTTCTCCACCAATTGGGTTGGTAATTAAAGGCGATCGAAGTACTCTAAAAAATCTTGATAGATCTATCTCCATAGTCGGAAGTAGAAAACCAACTAGCTACGGTTATCAAATCGCCAAATCTTTAGCCATGCAAGCAGTGAAGCAGGAGTTAATCGTAGTAAGTGGCGGTGCATATGGAATAGATACCGCCTCCCATATTGGAGCGCTGGCCGGGGATGGCAAAACTATTTGCATACTAGCTGGGGGGTTAAACCATTTATACCCACTTGAGAATTTAAAACTATTTAACAAAATTAGCATTTCTGGCCTTTTAATTTCAGAGGTAATGCCAAGTGTTTCATCGAAACCGTATCGGTTTTTGATTAGGAACCGTTTAATTGCTGCATTATCAAAAGCAACTGTTGTAGTGGAGGCAGAGTTTGTTAGTGGATCGATTAGAACGGCTCGGGATGCCGCTGAGATTTTTCGGCCAGTATTTGCGATACCTGGTGAAGTTACATCTGCCCTTAGCGAAGGCTGCCATCGCTTAATTGCCGAGCGAATTGCAGATATAGCAACCAGCTTAGATGAGATATTGGAGATCATTAAGCCACTGCAATTGAGGTAATCAAAAAGGTGAGAGAATAACGCCAATGAGTGATTTCAAAGCAGGCTTTGTCGCGATTGTTGGTCGTCCTAACACTGGTAAATCTACCTTGGTAAATGCTTTAGTTGGCACAAAAATTGTTATTACCTCACATCACCCGAATACAACTAGAAATCCGATTCGTGGAATTATTAATAAAGCGAACTTTCAAATGATTGTTGTGGATACGCCCGGAATGCATAAGCCAAAGAATGCCTTAGGAAATAGATTAAATTCTATGGTGAGTGAGAATATTGATTCAACTGATGCAGTTGTTATTTGTATGCCAGCAAATGAAGATATTGGGGCCGGGGATGAATATATTGCAAAGCAGATAAAAGGACGGGTACCAATATTTTTAGTGGTTACTAAAGTTGATACAGTTTCAAAATCAGATCTTGCAGCCAAGCTAGTCAAGGTAAGTGAATTTACCGAGCGGATAAATCTTTCCCGTGCTGAAATTGTACCGATCTCAGCTAAAAATTTAGATCAAACAGATTTACTCCTAGATTTGCTCTCAAAAAAATTACCAGACTCACCCGCACTTTATCCAACCGACATCACAACAGATCAAGCCGAAGAGCTGATGTTTGCAGATTTAATTAGAGAAGCAGCAATAGAGGAGCTGTATGAGGAGTTACCTCACTCAGTCATGGTTACTATTGATGAAATGTCAGAGCGAGATGGTGGAAAGATATTTGATATTAATGCCACTTTACATGTTGAGCGTGATAGTCAAAAGGGAATTATTATTGGCCCTCAGGGTAGTAAGCTAAAAGCAATCGGTACCCTTGCTCGTAAATCAATTGAAAACTTAGTTGGTATGCAAGTTTTCTTGCAAATTCATGTAAAAGTTTCTAAAGAGTGGCAAAAAGATCCAAAACTATTAGCAAGACTTGGTTTTACCGACGCACTTTCCGACTAGCAAAATAAGAACCAACAAGCACTAACGGGAGACCGAGTGCGATTCCAAGTGTTAATGGCTCACCCAATAAAATCACACCCAGTACAACCGCTACTGCGGTATTTAGATAGGTGACAAGGGAAGCTCTAGGAGGTCCAACCTCGACAATTACTTTGAAGAATAAAATGAATGCAGCTGCTGTACATAAAACACCTAATCCTAAAACTGAACCGATTGTTTCAATTGATGGCGTTTTCTTTGGCCAACTAATTATGGCAAAGGGTAAATAAACAAAAGAGGTAATGATCATTGCCCAGGTATTTAGAGCCAATCCTGGTACCTCTGGAATCTTGCGATTAACCATATTAATTGCGTAGGCATATCCCATTGCAGCAAGAAGTACCATGCCAATTGAAATTATGTCCTGTCTTCCACTTAACGATTCAATTCCAACGACTGCTATCACGCCAATAAATCCGATGATTAATCCGAAGAGTCTGGATTTATGCCAAACCGTGTGATCACCAAATAAAGAAGCAAGTATCGCTGCCCAGATCGGTACGGTTGCGACAAGCAGCCCAGTTAAACCAGAGGTTATTTTTTGTTCAGCATTTGTGATCAAATACCAAGGGCCAATAAGTTCCGTCACTGTATAAAGAAGTAGTAAAGGCCAATACTGCCTAGCAATATAAAAAGTTTTACGTTTCAAAGCAATCGGCAGCAAAACAATCGCACCAATTAAAACTCTTAAAAATACAATAGATGAGGGTGACATCTCTTCTACTGCAACTTTTAAGAAAAGGTAGGGAATTCCCCATAGGAAACCAAGTAAAGCAAATCTTCCCCAACCAGATTTAGTCAATTACTTTCCTCTTCCTAAAATTGCATTAATTTCAAAGGCAATATCTGAGTAAAGTAAAGGCGCATCATCAGTAACACCACTTAAATTAAAGAAGCCGTGTATTTGGCCCCCATACTCCTTATATATAGCTGGTACAGAACTTGTTACCAATTTTTGGTAGTACTGCCTTGCGTCATCAGTTAGTGGATCAAATTGCGCTGCAATCACAATTGCCGGAGCAACTCCTTTAAGATCTGTCGCACGGGCGGGTATTGCATAAGGATTACTATGATCATCTAAATTTGGAAGATATTTATCCCAAAACCATCTCATTGATTTAGTTGATAAGCCAAAGCCTTCACCGAATTCTGTTGCGGATGGATATTGCATTTGCATCTCATTACAAGGGTAAATTAATAATTGAAATGCCAACGAAATGAGTTTTGTATCTCTAGCCTTTAGTGCAACAGCAGAGGCTAAATTTCCACCGGCGCTATCACCGCCTACGCCAATCGATTCTGGATCTATGGAGAGCTCTTTCGCGTGGTTTACTACCCACTCCAATGTTGCATAACAATCATTAAAAGGAGTTGGGTATGGATGCTCTGGTGCTTTTTGATATTGGACAGCAATGATTACAAAATTTCCACCCTTTGCAATACTTCTAAGCGCTGGTTCATAAATATCTAAAAAATTTAAAACCCAGCCGCCACCATGAAAGAAAACTAGTGCTGGCAGATTCTTTTCATTGGTTGGACGATATATCCGAATTGGCAGATCAGCCGTAGGTCCTGGAATAAATTTATGCTCAACTGCAAATAGATCTATTAATGGTTGAGTCAAAGCAATATGGGTATGGGTATTTTTTCGAATCTCATCTAACGGCGCTTGCCACACTTGAGGTAGCCCCAGTGCTGCCCGTTCAGCCAGGTGCTTGATGATCTCGGGTTTTAGTCCCATTGCGGCAGAGTAGACTTAGCCGTCGGCGTTGACCAATTTTAAAAGATTTAAGGCTGGAGTTTCCTAAATGCGTATTGGTGTTTTAACTGGTGGCGGGGATTGTCCTGGGTTAAACGCGGTTATTCGCGCTGTTGTTCGCAAGGGCGTCAAAGAGTACGGATATGAGTTCATTGGCTTTCGTGATGGCTGGCGAGGACCACTTGAAGGTTTAACAATGACGCTTGATATCGCTGCAACTCGTGGAATTCTGCCAAAGGGTGGAACAATTCTTGGTTCATCTCGAACCAACCCTTTTAAAATTGAGGGCGGTGTTGAGAAAATAAAAGAGAATTTAGCAAATATGGGCATAGATGCTTTAATCGCAATTGGCGGTGAAGATACTTTAGGTGTTGCCACAAAGTTGGATTCACTTGGCGTTAAAGTAATTGGAGTTCCAAAAACTATTGATAATGATTTAAATAATACTGATTACACATTTGGCTTTGATACGGCGGTAAATATTGCAGTTGAAGCAATTGATCGACTTCATACCACCGCAGAATCTCACCACCGGGCTTTAATTGTTGAGGTAATGGGCCGTCACGCTGGTTGGATCGCGCTGCACTCAGGACTTGCTGGTGGTGCTTCATGCATATTGATTCCCGAGGTTAAGTTTTCAGTTGAACAAGTTTGTAAATGGGTTGAATCAAGATTTGAGCAAAGTTATTCACCAATTATTGTTATTGCCGAAGGTGCAATCCCACAAGATGGCGATATGGTTACCAAAGATCAAACCCTTGATTCATTTGGCCATGTTAAGTTGTCTGGAATCGGTGAGTGGCTGGCTGGTCAGATTGAATCTAGGACTGGCAAAGAGGCCCGCACATCAGTATTAGGTCATATTCAAAGAGGTGGCACACCAACTGCATTTGATCGAGTGCTAGCTACTCGTTTTGGTTTGCATGCGATTACCGCTGTCCATGATGGTGATTGGGGCAAGATGGTCGCCCTGCATGGCACAAAGATTGAGCGGGTGCCATTGGCATCTGCGACTACTAAATTGAAGATAGTTGATACACAGCTATATAAAGAGGCGGAGATCTTCTTTGGGTAATGATGCGTGCTTAATTAGCCACATCAATCCCAATAGATTGCCTACCATTATCTAATGAGCGCTAACTCGATATTTAAGGCTGGGCTAGTTGCTGCCCAACAGCCGTCGTGGCCAGATCCTGCCGCAGTTAAATCTGCCGTATCTGAATTAGAGAGTTTTCCACCACTTGTATTCGCTGGTGAGTGTGACAATCTAAAAAAGCGAATCGCGGATGCAGCAGATGGACGGGCATTCTGGTTACAAGGAGGAGATTGTGCTGAGACCTTCGTAGGGGCCACTGCAGATTCAATTAGAAATCGAATTAAAACCATATTGCAGATGGCAGCAGTTCTTCAGTATTTCTCATCCCTGCCAGTTATCAAGGTCGGGCGCATGGCTGGACAGTTTGCTAAGCCACGCAGTAATAATGATGAAACTCGAGATGGTGTAACACTTCCGGCATACCGGGGAGATGCAGTTAATGATATTGAGTTCACTAAAGAATCAAGAACTCCTAATCCAAAGCGATTAGTTCAGGTATATAACACCTCAGCTGCAACATTAAATCTTGTTCGTGCCTTTACCCAAGGTGGATTTGCAGACCTGCGCCAAGTTCATAGTTGGAATAAGGGTTTTGCTGCTGATGCCAGATTCAGCGCTCGCTATGAAGAGATGGCAAATGAAATTGGTCGCGCAATTCAGTTCATGCAATCTGCTGGTGTTGATCCAGAATCTTTTAAATCAGTTGATTTTTACTCAAGCCATGAAGCGTTGATTCTAGAATATGAGAAAGCCTTAACAAGAATAGATTCACGAACAAATAATCCATATGATGTTTCAGCACACTTTGTTTGGATTGGTGAGCGCACCAGACAATTAGATGGTGCTCATATGGATTTTGCAGAAAAAATTCATAATCCAATTGGTGTAAAACTTGGTCCAAAAACAACGGCTGAGGATGCACTTGCAATTATTAAGCGGCTAAACCCAAGCAACGAACCAGGACGATTAACTTTTATTACCCGAATGGGTGCTGGGACCATTCGCGAAAAACTACCTGCTTTAGTAGAGGCTGTAACTAAATCTGGCGCTAAGGTTTTATGGGTCTGCGATCCAATGCATGGCAACACCTATGAGGCACCAAGTGGTTATAAGACTCGTAAATTTGATGATGTAATGGATGAGGTTCGTGGATTTTTTGAGGTCCATAAAAAGCTTGGTACGCATCCAGGTGGAATTCATATTGAATTAACTGGTGATGATGTTACAGAGTGTGTTGGTGGTGGAGAGCAAATTAGCCATGAAGATCTTGCAACTCGATATGAAACTGCCTGCGACCCAAGACTTAACCATACTCAGTCTCTAGAACTAGCATTTTTAGTTGCTGAAATGCTAAGAGATCATAAAAAATAAGTATTCCCTTTATATCAAAATAGGTTTAACCTCAGTAAGTGCTTTCAAAGACCTCTTTTAAAACTCCAATTGGAAATCTTTATTTAATCGCAGATCTGCAGATTTTATTAGCTGCTGGATTTAGTGGTTTCGATGATTTAATACCAAGATTATCTCCGACTGATTCTGTCCGGGAGATTGAACAAGTAAATGAGATTCCAGTAATTAGTGAACTTATTTCTGACTATTTCAGTGGCGATATTTCATCACTTAATTCAATTAAAGTTCGCCAACCTGGTGCTCCTTTTTATCAGTCAGTATGGAAAGAGATGCGCAAGGTTCCAGTTGGAAAAACTTGGTCATACTCTGATCTAGCAAAACGGGCTGGGTCGGCTGGCGCTGTTCGAGCTGTTGGCACCGCATGTTCTAGTAACTTAATTGCAGCAATAGTTCCTTGCCATCGAATTGTTAAAAGCGGTGGATCGCTTGGAAATTATGCTTACGGTGTTGAGGTTAAAGAGTGGCTACTAAAGCACGAGGGCGCGCTGCAGTAGTTGAGGCAGTACTTGATTTACAGTTTCAATATCACCATCTGTAAGATCCAAATGTGTAACGAGTCTTAAGTATTTCGGACCTAGCGCGCTAGCTAGTACTCCTTTTTCCTTTAGCTGGGTAGACAAATCGCTAGCAGTAATTTTTAATGAAGAGATATCTAATCCCACTATGTTTGTATCAACAGTAGATGGATCGATAAGTTTTGGTGCCACTGCATAAATTGCATTAGCTATTGATTTGGCTCTTCGGTGATCATCTTTAAGAAGAGGTAGATTGTTATCTAAGGCGTAGTGACCGGCTGCAGCTAAAATTCCAGCCTGACGCATACCTGCGCCATACCGCTTACGCCATTGACGGGCTTTTAATATTCGTTCCTTTGTAGAAAGCATTAACGAACCAACTGGAGCGCCAAGTCCTTTAGAAAGACATACGCTTATCGTGTCAAAGTATTTTCCATACTCTTTAAAATCTACTCCACTTGCAATATGAGCATTCCAAATTCTGGCACCATCAAGGTGCAATGAAATTCCAAGTTTTTCACTTTCTTGTCGTAATTTCTTTATTTCCTCAAGAGGCTGCACAGTACCGCCACCAAAGTTATGGGTATTCTCAACTGCAATTGCTGTAGTTGAAACAAGATATGGTCCGGAGTCTGGTCTTGCAATATTTAATGGATCATCAGCAGAGAGAAGTCCTCGATTTGCTAACCAAGTGCGAGTTGTTATGCCGCTAAAAACTGCACCAGCACCCAATTCAGCTCTAACAATATGTGAATTGGTCTCAGTAATTAACTCTTCACCAGGATTAACTAACATTCGAATTGCTAACTGGTTTGCTAATGAGCCACTTGGACAAAATAAGGCTGCTTCCTTACCAAATAATTGTGCGACTCTTTCTTCAAGTGAGTTTATGGTCGGATCTTCACCATATACATCGTCACCAACAGGTGCCGATGCCATTGCATCACGCATTCCAGTAGAAGGCTTAGTTACAGTGTCAGATCTAAGATCAATCAGTGGATTAGTCATGGTGGAATGCTCTCACATCTTTTTTACGAGCGTCAGACCAAATTACCAGCCCCATTGCCACCATCACCAGCATGCCGCCAGTTATGATTTTAAAGGTTAGGGGATCGCTATTGAAATAAAGGCCGAAAATTACTGCGAATGGTGTTTCTGTGGCTAGCAATACACTAGCAGCGGTTGCACTCATTACTGATTGAGCTTTAGTTTGTACTAGAAATGCTAAGAAGGTCGCAAAAAATGCCGTAAATAAAACTGCTAACCATACAGACGAATCTGGTGGAAGTTGGAATCCATCTTTAAATGTAAATAGAGATGCCATCACAGCTAAAGTAGTTATTTGTATCAGAGTCAGAGCATAGGTATTTCCACCATCGCTCCACTCACCTAGAGCGACAAAGTGGGCTCCATATAATATTGCTGAAATTAAAACCAAGGTTTCACCTACTCCAATTGAAACTCCGTTGAAGGATATTAGGAATAGTCCAATAGTTGCCAGTAAAACTGCTAGCCATTGAATTTTTAATACATGCCGGCGGAGAATAATTAAAGAGATCAGGGGTGTGAAAACTAGGTATAGCCCAGTGATAAAACCGGTATTTGAAACTGTTGTATTAGTGAGTCCAAAAGTTTGGAATATGTAACCACTACCTAACAGGATTCCCGCAAAAATTCCCCTAAAAATAAATTGCTTGCTAAGTCCACGCAAAGCAGTCGGCCGGTATATGAACATTAGAATCGCTGCAACAATGAATCTTGATGCTAGAAAAGAAAAGACATCTTGCTTCTCTAGGGAATCTTTCATAATCACAAAAGAACCGCCCCACACTGCTGCAGCGCCTAACATTGCTAGGTATAAGATATTTTTACTCTTCATTTTTTATCCCGCATTTTTTTAAGTAGAGCTACTTCACTTCCGTGCTCTGGTTCAGCTCCTGGTGTCTCTAAAATCAGCGGCGCATTAGCTATCGCCGGGTGGGAGATCAGCTCTGAAAATGGCTTGGTACCAATTTCACCTTTACCGATATTTTGATGACGATCCTTCAAATTCCCACAAATATCCATTGAATCATTTACGTGAATTAATTTAATTCGTTCAATTCCCACAATCTTTACTAATAGATCCAAAGTTTCAGTCATACCACCTGGCTTTTTAATGTCATGGCCAGCTGCAAATACATGGCAGGTATCCAGACAAACTCCAACTTTTGGGTGCCATTCAAGTGCATCGAAGTATTTAGTTAGATCATCAAGTTTTTTTACAAGTGATTGACCTTGTCCAGCAGTTGGTTCGAGTAGAAGCCAAGGATCGTCATCTTTAAGATTATGCAGGATGGGCATTACGCCTTCATGGATTTGCTTCCATGCTTGATCAATATGTGTTTCATCGACTGCTGAACCAGTGTGGACTACAACCCCATGCGCACCAATCTCACGACCTCGCTTTAATGAGTATGCAGTAGCAGCAAGTGAGTTCTCATAAGTTGAGATTGTCGGCGAACCTAAATTTATTAAAAATGAAGCGTGAACATATGGCTTAATGTCATGCTCGTTAGTTTTTGCTTTAAATGCTTCATCCATCGCAGGGTTAGGTGCTGATGTTGCCCAAGTTCGTGGGCTAGATGCAAAGACTTGAATGGTTTCCGCTTTAATTGTTAATGCATATTCAATTGAGCGGGTAGCCATACCGCCAGATGTAGGCACATGTGCACCAATTCGAATCGAGCTTTTAGCAGCAGCCATTTGGTGAGCCTACCTGAGAGTTGACTTACTTACTCTATCGGAGAGTAATGGTGACTAATGTGCCCTGCCTAACTTTGCTACCAATAGCCGGAGTGATGTTATTTACCTTTCCAGAACCCTTTGTACTAACTTTTAATCCAAGATTTTCTAGGTCGATACTCGCATCATTTTTGGTCTTACCTAATACATTCGGAACAAATACAAACTCAGGTCCTTTTGAAATGGTTAAAGCGACTTTACTTCCCTTACCAATCAGATCAGATTTTTCTGGAGTTTGAGTTATAACCTGGCCCTTAAATATGTTGTCACTAAAACTATATTTGACATTAACGTCAAAGCCTAAGTCATTTAGCTCTGATAGAGCCTGCTCTCCACCTTTACCAACGTAAGATGAAAGTGACAGCTGTTCAATTCCTTTGCTTACAACCAAGTTGACTACTGATTTACTTTTTACTTCGCTACCTTCTTTTGGGTCACTTTCAATTACAAACCCAGCAGCAATTTTCATATCAAAGCTTTCAGATATTTGACCAACGGTTAATCCGAGATCGGATATTTGCCCAGATGCTACATCTGGTGTCATTCCTTGCAACACGGGAATAACAATTCGCTCTTGTCCTTTTGAGACTATTAATCCAACAGTTCCAGAAGGGGATACCTTGCCGCCTCCACCTGGTTTGGAAGCAATAATCTTTCCTTTTGCAACATCTTCACTAAATACCTCTTCAACAACTTCAATATTTAACCCAAGATTTTTTAAACTATTCTTGGCTTCACTTTGGCTCATTCCTACGAGTGAAGGAACCGAAATTTTACCGGCGTTAAGTATCTTATAACTACCAAAAAGAATTACGACTAGTAAAAATATAGCAATTATTCGATTTCGGCGCACTCTTCTAGACACCTTGCGTTTTTTAGTTCTTATTGAGTCTTCAGGCTTAGAAATGTTAATTGGTTTGGAGGACATTAATTGAGAAGTTTTTTCTTTTATCCCCCCAAAAGCAGAGGTCACTGAAACTTTTCCTCTTTTACTTTTCTTGATCGCCATCGGTGGTAAATCAAGTTCCAAACTCATCTGGCGACGCTTTGGATCAATTTGGGCTTGGATCTCTTTTAATTTACTTAATAATTCTTCTGCATTCTTTGGTCGGTGATCTGGATTAGGTGCAGTTGCCTCATAAACTAACTCTGCCAAAGAATCTGGAATCTCGCTTTTAATTGTTTGTATATTAGGTATTCGATCATTTACATGTCGGTAGGCGATTTGAATTGGCGTTTCACCACTGTATGGCTTTGAGCCAGTAAGCATCTCAAATAGAACTATTCCGACTGCATAGATATCACTTCTTGCATCTGCTACGCCTCGCTGAACCTGTTCTGGTGATAAATATGAGACACTGCCAAGAACGACACTTGATTCCACAGTCATCGTCTGTCCCATTGCCATATTCCTGGCTAGACCAAAATCAGCAACCTTAATTCTTCCATCTTTTGAAATTAAAATATTTTCTGGCTTAATATCTCGATGAATTATTCCAATCTTATGCGCAGCGGTGAGGGCGCTAAGTACAGGGCTAATAAGTTGAAAAGTTTGCTCAACTGTTATTGAACCGTTTTCATTTAAGTAATCTCTGAGAGTACTTCCTTCAACCAACTCCATCACAAGAAATACTGCTGGCGGCCCACCTTCATTCCAGCCTTGGTCTTGAATCGAAACAATATTTGGGTGTGACAATGCAGCAGTTGCTTTAGCTTCTTTTATAAATCTAGAAACGAATGCTTCATCATTGGCAAGATGAGCATGCATAATTTTTACCGCTACCGGGCGATCTAGGCGAGTGTCTAGGCCAGCATAAATCGTGGCCATGCCTCCAGATGCAATCTGTCGCTGCAATAGGTAGCGATTATCAATTAGCTCGCCAGTTAAATCAGACACAATGAAAGTTTAGAGAAAAAATCTTAAAATTAGAGTTTATGGCGCGCCATTCAGGGTGTAATCCGCGACATTCTTACTTAATTCCATCAAAAAATGATTATTTTGATCAATTAAAAATTTAATCATTTCCTGCTCTACTTGCTCGCCATCTCGGGCAATTACTCGGTTGAAGCCAAGATTTGGATCGCATTCAATCCAGATAATTTTATTTATATAAGGGCGGAACTCTCTTTGCGCAGCACCAACTCCCTCTATAATTAAGTACTTAGTTTGTAGGATTGTTTTAAAATCTGTAAATCTATTTAATTTCCAGTCGAATATTTGATAGATAACTGGTAATTGCTTATTCATTGGCTCAAGTAATTGAGATATTACTCGAGCTGTTAGTTTTTGCGATAGCGGGTTATTCCAGCCATCATAAAGATCATCCATGTGAACTACAGATGATTCGTTCAAATCTTGCGCCAATTTCAGCGCTAGTGTGGTTTTACCAGACCCGGCAACTCCATCTATTGCAATTAAAGTTGTTTTATTATTTTTAATACCCTTAATCTCTTGTAAAAGATTTTGATAGTTAGTCATAAATAAACTTTTTAGATTCTCTATTCCAGCGAATCCATCCCCAAAGAGCAACTATGGTGAACATTAGGTAGAGTACCCCAGTTAGATATAACTGCCCTTTAAAGTATTGATATGTATAAGCGGCATCAACAATTAACCAAAGCGGCCATGCTTCAAACCTTTGCCAAATCATAAGTAATTGAGCAATTACACTGCCAACAAAACCAAACGCTTCAATTTCTGATGATGCAGCTCCAATTCTTGTGAGGATTGGCCAAAGAGATATAGAAGCTGCGCATAAAAGTAGAAATACAAGTAGGCGTTCTTTGTTGTTTGATTTTCTCGGTTTTGCCCCAGTAATTCCCCAGCCAAACCATCCCATTACTCCGCCAGCAATAAAAATTAATTGGAGTGCGCTGCTTGCGTAATATGCAGATTGATAAAAGAGTACGGCGTATAACAAACTGCTAATCGCCCACCATGGCCAGGTTGTGCGCGGTCCCAGTACGCCAAGTATCACGCCGACCAATGAGGTTATAAATGCAATTGTTTCTAAAATAGAAATAAGTAACTCCCTTCCAATTCGCATTACCGAACTGGTCAACCGGTCGGTCTGAAGTTCAGACCCTCTCAGCTAAATCTCTTAGCTCCCGTGTTATTTATCCTAGCGCAGGAAACCAACATAAAAGTTGTCTATAGTTACCGTGTGCTTAAGTATGGTTATATGGCGATGTTGATATTCACAGTTCTTGGCTCATTTTGGCTTGAAATAATATTAAAAATTGGTGTCCTTAAAAGAATAAAAAGAGTACTTCTTAGCATTCTTCCGGTAATTATCTTCTTCTTGATCTGGGATG
>Ga0209188_1001967_pt1 | contig 15659 bp, 15 predicted proteins | sample C_130625_EF_Meta_FD_187307 | JGI IMG/M metagenome (GOLD analysis project Ga0209188, IMG submission 187307) | Freshwater microbial communities from Lake Croche, Canada to study carbon cycling - C_130625_EF_MetaG (SPAdes) (version 2) | ecosystem: Environmental > Aquatic > Freshwater > Lake...
CAAGTAAATGGCCCCGATTGTTTTTGCTCTGCAATAGTTCGGAAACTGTAGAATCTGAATCATTAAGTCGAGTGAGTCTGATCGCACCGCCATGTGACTCAAGAATTGTAATTGAAGCAGGATCAATCACGATTCGCTGAAAATCATCTAGATGCATTCCGAGTGAACTGGCAACAATTGATTTAATGACATCACCGTGGGAAACCATGATGGTCATTTCCAGATCAGAACTGAAAAAATTATGGATCGACTGCATAGCTCGAACTTGCATCTGCGCGAGGCTTTCACCATCCGGAAAAGTAACCGCACTGGGCTGTCCTTGTACCTTGCGCCATAACTTCGCTCGGGAAAGTGTCGCTAACTTCTTACCCGACCATTTTCCATAATCGACTTCAACTAAATTTGGCTCAGAAATGACTCGTACATTCTTTCCATACTTTGCCAACCATGGCGCCAATGTCTCAGCGCAACGATCCATTGGACTCACATGAACTTGCGAAATAGTCAGTTTGCCCAATCGCTCCGCTAATCGTTCGGCCTGCTCTTGTCCAGACTTAGACAAGTGCACATTTGGTAATTGACCGGAGAGAACTCCAGCAGCATTAGCTGTTGAGTGAGCATGTCGGATCAAAACTATTTTTGGCACCCTGAAAGGTTATCGCAGTAATTAGCGCCATGCCTTGCTAAGTTTGCGCCATGGAAATTAGGCGTGCCGGCAATAGCGGCTTATCTTTGTCGCGATTAGGTCTGGGAACTATGACCTGGGGTCGCGACACAGACGAACATGAGGCCGCAGATCAAATGCGAGCATATTTGGATGCTGGTGGAAATTTCATTGATACTGCGGCCGTATATGGTGATGGTGATAGCGAACGTGTAATTGGCGGTTTAGCTGGTTCGCTGTTCAAGCGCGAGGAGATTGTCTTAGCAACAAAAGCTGGAATAACTTTTCCAGATGGAATTCGAACTGTAAATAATTCGCGCGCTGCCCTGATGGCTGAACTCGATAATTCACTGGCCCGACTGGGAACTGACTACGTAGATTTATGGCAGATCCATACATGGGATTCTGAAAATCCAGTTTCTGATGCGCTCTCCGCTCTAGATTGGGCGTATAACTCTGGACGTGCACGTTACGTTGGAATTTCAAATTTCTCTGGTTGGCAAACAGCTCATTGTGTAACTCGTCAAAGTAACCAAGGTGGCAAAGCGCCTATTGCGACTATTCAGTCAGAGTATTCACTTTTAAATCGCGAAGTTGAGCGAGAAATTATTCCGGCAGCAGAAGCGCTAGGTTTCGGATTTCTTCCATGGTCTCCATTGGGTCGCGGTGTACTCACGGGAAAATATCGCAATGGTTTACCTAGTGATTCGCGTGGGGCAAGTGCACATTTTGCTGGCTTCGTTGAACCATATTTAGATGCTCGTTCATCGCGCATCGTAGAAGCAGTTTGTGTAGCGGCAGATGGACTCGGGTTTTCACCGCTCGAAGTTTCCTTAGCTTGGGTACGTGATGCGCCAAATGTCACGAGTGCAATAGTTGGGGCACGCTCTGGTGCGCAACTGCGCGGCATTTTGACTTCAGAACAAATCAGTTTGCCCGAAGTTGTTCGTGAAGCTCTAAGCGAAGTTTCAGCAGCTCTTTAGAAAACGCTCCATCACATGAACTCCGTATTTCAATCCATCTAGTGGTACTCGTTCGTCAACGCCGTGGAACAAGGCCATAAAATCAAGTCCTGCTGGGAGTTTCAAAGGCGTGAACCCATAACCAACAATGCCAAGTTCAGAGAGAGCTTTATTGTCGGTACCACCGCTCATCATGTACGGAACAGCAATTGCATCAGGGTCTTCAGCAATTAGTGCTTGCACCATTGCTTCAACCAAATCACCGCTGAAATCGACTTCTAACGAAATGTCATGTGTAAGGGTCTCAATCTCAATATCTGGCCCCACAATTTCACGAATGGTTTGATTGAATTCAGCCTCATAACCGGGCAAGAACCGGCCATCTACAACTGCTGATGCAGACTGCGGGATCACGTTAGCTTTGTAACCCGAATTCAACATCGTCGGATTCGCTGTGTTCTGTAACGTCGCTCCAAACATTTTTGCAGCTGGCCCTAACTCATCAAGTAGCGGTCGGAAATCTGCCTCGTCATATTCATTGCCAGTTGCCTTTGCAATATTGGCAAAGAGTGACTTGATAGTTTTGGTATATCGCTGGGGCCAAGTGTGATTGCCGATCTTTTGCACTGCCTCACTTAATGCAGTTACCGCATTATCTTTGTTAATCATCGAACCGTGACCTGCTGTTCCTTTAGCGGTCAAGTTGATCCAGTGAATACCTTTTTGTGCAGTCTCTATGAAATAGAGACGTTTACCGTTTTTCACCGTGATCGAAAAACCGCCGACCTCAGATACTGCTTCAGTGCAACCAGCAAATACCTCTGGATGATTTGCCGTCATGTAGCGCGAACCATATTCACTTCCGGCTTCCTCATCGCCAAAAAATGCTAAAACAATATCGCGGGGCGGAACATATCCTTCGCGCTGCCATTTACGAACGATGGCAAGAATCATGGCATCCACATTTTTCATATCTACTGCGCCACGACCCCAAATAAATCCATCCTTAATCACGCCACTAAAAGGATCTACCGACCAATCATTGGCATCAGCAGGTACTACATCGATATGTCCGTGCAATACGAGACCAGGTCGCGTTGAATCGCTACCTTTGATTTTCGCAATTACATTTGCACGATTTGGCCCAGACTCGTAAATAGTCGCAACGATTCCAACTTCAGCAAGTGATTCGACAACATATGCAGCAACAGCTCGTTCATCGCCATTACCTTCGCCGTAGTTAACACTTGGGATACGAATCAATTCTTGGCAAATACGAATCGTCTCTTCTTCTAGTGATAAGCGCTCTGGTGTTGAATTCATGGGGCTACTCTCCCAGTTCTGACCCGAAAATGTGAAGCCTGCTAATCTCGAACAACCTTTTGCTGTGATGTGACCTCTGTTGCTATCCTTCCGTTGAAAACCACTCGTCCGGGTGGCGGAATTGGCAGACGCGCTAGCTTGAGGTGTTAGTGCCCGCAAGGGCTTAGGGGTTCAAGTCCCCTCCCGGACACGCAAAAGTCGCTCAGAACTTCAAGCGGAAAGGTAGTGCGCATGAAGATTTCGGAAGCGTTAGCGCTGATTAGGCCAGTTCCAGATTTCCCGATACCAGGTGTTCTATTTCAGGATATTGCACCGTTAATTGCAAATCCTAAAGCCTACGAAATAGTTACGAAAGAATTTGCGCTAACGCAGACACCATTTAATTTAGTAGCTGGTGTTGAATCTCGCGGCTTTATTTTGGCAAGTGCCATTGCGATTGATAGCTCGGTTGGATTTGTACCGATTCGCAAGTCTGGCAAATTGCCGGGATCAGTCATCAAACGAGAATACGGTCTCGAGTATGGAAGTGACAGTCTGGAGATGCAGACCGATGCTTTAGCGCAAATTGATAATCCGAGAATTTTGTTGATCGACGATGTTCTTGCAACTGGCGGAACTCTGATTGCAGCTCTCGAGCTGATTTCAGATTTGGCTGGTGAAATCTGCGAGGTCGCAGTTTTATTGGAGATTGGCGAGCTCGGTGGTCGGGAACGAATTTTGGCTAAATTCCCTAACCTGAAGATTCGTTCACTGGTGAAGATTTGAAAGCAGGCTCTCGTAAAGTTCTTGAGATTCAAGGGTTACGCGCTTTCGCTGCCTCGTTAGTACTCGTATTTCATGCCAAGTTTGTCCCGGGCGGATTTATCGGGGTTGACATCTTTTATGTCATTTCTGGTTTTTTAATCACTCGTCTTTTGCTCGATGAATTAAATGCCGAAGGTCGAATTTCGCTTAAAGATTTCTATCTTCGCCGCAGTAAGCGTCTGTTGCCAGCTTCTTTTCTGGTTCTTTTCATTACCGCACTCTTCGCTTGGATAGTCCTGCCACCCATCTCACGTGGGTCAATCGGCCGTGACCTAATTGCAGCGACGCTATACATTTCCAACTATCTTTTCGCTTGGTGGCAGAACGACTATCAAAATCTAAATGCCACTCCCTCACCATTTATTCATTTTTGGTCTCTTGCCGTTGAAGAGCAGTTTTATCTTTTTTGGCCGATTTTTATAATTCTAATCTCGAAATTTCGTAACCGAAGAAAATTATTTATTGGTTTTGCGTCCATCACGGTTGCTTCCTTCTTGCTCGGAATGTGGGTCACAGCAGTTGCGCCAATTTGGGCTTTCTACTCGTTACCCACAAGAGCCTGGGAATTAGGTATCGGAGCGTTGATTGCACTCTTGCCTGTGCTACGAAGAAAAAGTGGCGAACTTGCCTTGTTAGGTGCACTTGGACTAATCGCTTCGACAATTAGATTTAATGACCACACCTCGTTTCCAGGTGCGAACGCACTACTACCAGTTCTTGGAACCGCTGCTTTGTTGTCCAGTATCGGTGCGTGGCCACAACCGCTTAAATGGTTGGCCACTAATCGAGTCTCAACTTGGTTGGGCAAAATCTCTTACCCACTCTATCTATGGCATTGGCCAGTTTTGGTGCTGCCGATTTCGCTCTTCGCACGTGATCTAAGCGCTCTGGAACGGATAGTCGCTTTAATTGTAACTGTGGCGCTAGCCGCTTTAACCAATCGGTTCATCGAAGAACCATTGCGTTTAAAGAAATTCACGTATTGGAAAGTTTTGGTTAGCACAGCATCTGCGATGTTTTTCCTAGGATTAATTGGCTTGGGAATTGGGCAGAGTGCAACTTCCTCGATTTTGGTCACCGGGAAGCAAGTTACGTTGACCAGCGTGCAATCACGACCAGAAATTTATGACGATGGCTGTCATCTGAATTTTCAGGAAACACTCCCTCGCAAATGTGAGTTTGGAAAAATCGACAGTAAGAAGACTGTTGTTTTGTACGGTGATTCCCATGCTGCCCAATGGTTTCCTGCTCTGAAAAAGTTAGCGTCAGATAAAGGTTTTAGATTGATTTCAATTACCAAATCTTCTTGTCCGTCAATTGCTATCCAGCGGCAGAATATTGGGGCGTTCAAGATGGCAAGTTGTGCGGCTTGGCGGAAGAATGCGATTAAGCGAATCACAATCGAAAAGCCAGATCTAATCGTGCTGAGCTCCTTCGAACATTATGTTGTTACCGGAAATACGCAGATAGTCGCGAGATCTTGGCAAGTTGGCTCATTGCTCACATATAAGTCCTTGCAGAAGTTAGCTCCGCGCATTGTGTACTTGATTGACACTCCCTTACCCATCAGAAATATTCCTGATTGCTTGACCGTCACAAGTGCCGAGAAATGTTTTGCGAACGCCAAGACTGGTCTCCCACAAGTTGCAAAATTCGATCTCATCGATCCAACTAAGTGGCTTTGTCAGGAAACTTGTCCAGCGATCGTCCGGGGAAATGTTGCCTATCGTGACGCCTCACACATTAGCGTCGCGGCTTCGCTTGAACTCTCTGATCGACTCTGGCAGGCACTTTTGGTCAAAGGAATTTCACTCTGATGTGGCAGGATTACCGGCATGGCTGAACTAACTTATTACTGCGGAACAATGGACAGTGGTAAATCAACATTGGCTCTGCAAACGGCGCATAATCATCAAAGCCGCGGCCGTACTGGTTTAATTTTTACAAACCAAGATCGTGCTGGTGTCGGAGTGATCTCGTCTCGACTGGGTTTGCAAAGCGCGGCGATTGAGGTTGGTCCGGAGTTAGATATCCATAGATTTGTAGTTGATCAGTTATCGATTGGCTCGCGGGTCGATTACATAATTTGCGATGAAGCCCAATTTTACGAGCCAGAGCAGATCGACCAATTAGCTCGAATAGTTGATGGTCTTGGAATCGAAGTTTACGCGTTCGGGATTCTGGCAGATTTCCGCACAAAGTTGTTTCCAGGCTCAGCTCGACTCGTCGAACTAGCTGATCGAGTAAACACGTTGCAGGTCGAAGCACTGTGCTGGTGTGGCCAGAGAGCGACGCACAACGCTCGCACGGTAAACGGAGTAATGGTTACCGAAGGCGAACAAGTAGTTGTCGGCGATACGAACAAAGCTGACGAAGTTGCCTATGAAGTACTTTGTCGTCGACATCATATGCGCCAACTAACTGCTCGAGTTTCTAGAGCAGGACATACTTCGAGTGAACCACTACCCTTTAATGCATGAACGTACGCGGATTAGCAGCTTTAAGTAAGAACGCCCCTTTAACTCCCTACTCATTTACTCGCCGGGAGCTGCGGCCAAATGATGTGGCGATTTCAATTCAATATGCCGGTATCTGCCATTCTGATATTCACCAAGTAAAAGAAGAGTGGGGCGGAGCTCGTTTTCCAATGGTGCCCGGCCACGAAATCGCCGGCGTTGTAAATGCCATTGGTAGCTCGGTAACTAAATTCGCAGTTGGAGATTTGATTGGGGTTGGCGTATTCATTGATTCTTGTCGCAATTGCGACAGTTGCAATCAAGGGCTAGAGCAATATTGCCTAACTGGAATGACCCCGACTTACAACGGCCTTGAACGCGATGGTGTTACACCAACTATGGGTGGTTACAGCGATGGCTATGTAATTGATGAGAATTACGCAGTAAAAATTCCAGCCGGGCTAGATCTTGCAGGCGTAGCACCATTACTTTGCGCCGGTATAACTTTGTACTCGCCGCTGAAGCATTGGAAAGCTGGACCAGGTAAAAAGATAGCAGTCATGGGTCTAGGCGGTTTAGGTCATATGGGCGTCAAGTTTGCGCATGCGCTCGGTGCTGAAGTAACCGTGCTCTCGCACTCTCCTAGCAAAGAAGCAGATGCTCGCAGCCTGGGCGCAGATCATTTTGTAGTCACTACCGATGCGGCTCAAATGCAATTACTTAATCGCAAGTTTGACTTAATCCTAAATACCGTCAGCGCTGAACATAATATTAATGACTACTTAGCTCTGCTGGCCACAAACGGAACTTTGGTTGTAATCGGACTTCCTGGAGTTCCTTTTGCCGTAAATGCTGGTTCATTACTTTCAGGTCGCCGCTCCATGTCTGGCTCAATGGTTGGCGGAATCGCACAAATGCAGGAGATGCTTGATTTCTGTGGCGATAAAAACATTGTTAGCGAGATTGAGTTAATCAGCGCTGATTACGTAAACACCGCCTATGAGCGAACTGTGAAAAGTGATGTGCGCTTTCGTTTCGTGATTGATATCGCTACTCTTTAATTTCGGTTACAAATTAAGCAAAAGCTTTTTAAGCTAAACGAATTGATGAACTGCTAAGGCAAAAACTGGCGCAATCGCAAGAGCTGGTAACAAATTTGCCACAGCTACTGCCTTTATCTTAAGCAGTCTCAGGGCTATGCAGAGCAACATTAAGCCACCAACAATGGTCATGGCTGCAATTTGATAACCACTTAAGATTGAACCTAATCCAAGACCGATAAGAGTCCAGATCCCTTGGTAGATACCAACTGGAATCGCAGATGCGGCTACCCCCCATCCGAGTGAAGTGGCAAAAGCCATAGCCGCGAAAAAGTCGAGGGTTGATTTCAATATTAATTGATCGATTCCAGTGCCCATGCCGTCACTAATGGAACCCAGAATTGCAAGTGGCCCAATCGCAAAGAGCAGTGAAGCACTAACAAATCCTTCAATAAAAGGACTTTCTTTTGAGGCTCGAAAACGCTTTCGCAAATTTTCACCCAAAACCTCGAGTTTGTATTCCAATTGCAAGGCAGTGCCGATCAAAGCACCAAGGAGCAACGAGCCCAAAACACAAAGGAGTGTCCAGCCCTTTGGTAGCGATGAAACATAATCAGAAGACCAAAGTGGGATTAATGCACTGGCTGCCGCCAAGAGAGTAACTAGCCCCAAAATGTCGGTTACTAAATCGCGCAGCTTCTCAGAGACCCGTGACCCAATAAGGACGCCTAGAGCTGCGCCACCAATAATGGTGAACGTGTTTATTAAAGTGCCTAGGCCAGGAAATTCCATTAGAGCGCAATGCTATCTCGCGGTGTTCAGATGTGGGCTATCCTCGGCTAATGTCAGTTACCAATCGATTAATGGAGTTCTTGCGTCCCCATAAAACGATTCCGATTACGCCATGGCGCGCGCGGAACCGCTGGGACTTGTCGATTTCTCGGGTTGTGATTTTATGCTTTGGGCTATTTATTTTCGGAATTGGCGATTCGCTATTAATTCAATCCAACTTAGGAAATGCGCCTTGGTCTGTTTTAGCGCAAGGACTTGCTAAAACATTCAACTCCGAAATAGGTCTGCTTACATTCATCATTAGTGCAATCGTACTTTTGCTCTGGATCCCGTTGAAAGAAAAACCAGGTTTCGGAACTCTGGCCAATATCGTCATAATTGCGGCTGCCATTCAGTTAGGTGTTGATTCCATTCCATTGGCTAAGAACACCGGCGTCGGCCTTAGCTACATATTTCTTGGATTAGCTTTAGTTGGTGCGGGTTCGAGTCTCTACATAACTTGCGGGCTAGGTCCTGGCCCTCGCGATGGCCTAATGACTGCGATCCATCACAAGAGTGGAATTCGAGTAGGCCGGGTTCGCTTGGCCATCGAGGGAACAGTGCTTGTTCTTGGCGCGCTCCTGGGCGGGCATTTAGGCATCGGAACTGCCCTATTTGCGCTCCTAATCGGGCAATCGGTCGCAATTTTCTTAGGGATTGTGGCTCGGCTTACCTCAAATACTTCACAGTAAGCCTTAGGTTTTGTCTAAGTTCCCTGCGTTGGCCGAACGTTCTTCGGCTCGGAGTCGCAAACACCTCCGTTAACAAAATTAGAAAGGCACCTCCTTGACTAAATTCCTAGATAGTTACTTCAAGATTTCACAACGTGGGTCTTCAGTTGCTACTGAAATCCGTGGCGGTCTCGTCACCTTCTTCACGATGGCATACATCGTGGCGCTGAACCCAATCATCCTGGCTTACTCACAAGATGCCAATAAGCAATTCCTATTTGGTGGTGACCACCCAGAACCTGCAATGGTCGCAGCAACTACCGCACTTGTTGCTGGAGTTCTCACAATTCTGATGGGCGCAGTAGCAAACTATCCATTGGCACTTGCAACTGGCCTTGGACTAAACACATTCGTCGCAGTTGGCATTGCATCAAAAATGTCATGGGCTGCTGCAATGGGACTCATTGTGCTTGAAGGACTAATCATCTTGGTATTGGTTCTAACTGGTTTCCGAGTCGCGGTATTTAAGGCAGTTCCTGCCCAAATTAAGATTGCGATCTCGGTTGGAATCGGTCTGTTTATCGCTCTTATCGGTTTAGTTGATGCTGGTTTTGTTCGCAAGACTGCGAGTGGTCCAGTGCCGGTTGGCCTAGGCGTTAATGGAAATCTAGTTGGTTGGCCAACTGTTGTTTTCGTCTTTGGTCTGATTCTTATAATCGGTTTGATGGTTCGTAAAGTTAAGGGCGCAATTCTCATCGGTATTGTTATGGCTACTGTTGTTGCAGTAGTTATTCAGAAGATGTACAAAATTGCACCAGGATTTACTGCGGGTAATCCACCAACAATCGTTGATGGCGGTTGGGGATTAAATATTCCTAACGTTCCATCGAAGATCGTGGCTACTCCTAAGTTCCATTTCGGTGGGCAATTCGATCTATTCGGAGCTTTTAGCCTGGATAACGTCACAATCGTGGCAGCAATCTTGCTTCTGTTCACATTACTTCTGTCAGACTTCTTCGACACAGTCGGAACTGTCACTGCAATTGGTCACGAAGCCGGACTAGCTGACAAAGATGGCAATGTAGATAACATCCAAAAGATCTTGTTGGTTGACTCGATTGCAGCTGCAGCAGGTGGTGCGGCTGGAATCTCTTCAAACACTAGCTACATTGAATCAGCCTCAGGTGTTGGCGAAGGTGCGCGTACCGGTTTAGCGTCAATCGTTACTGGTATTTGCTTCTTGCTAACTACTTTCTTGGCTCCGCTAGTTGCAATCATTCCTTACGAGGCTGCTACCCCAGCTTTGATTATCGTTGGTTTCCTAATGATGACTCAGATCAAGGATATTGATTGGGATGATTATGGAATCGCGATTCCTGCATTCTTAACAATTATCTTGATGCCATTTACTTACAATATTTCAGTCGGTATCGGCGCTGGATTCATTACTCACGTCTTGATCCGCGTATTCCAGGGACGTAGCAAGGAAATTCATCCATTGCTGTATTTCGTATCCGGGCTATTCATGATTTACTTCTTATCATCACCAATCAATAACTGGATCTCATAAGTTCAGTATCAGTTACTAAATAAACGGGCCACGAGAGATCGTGGCCCGTTTATTTTTTATGGCAAACGCCAATCTATTGGAGATTGCCCCGAAGCTATCAATAAGTCATTGCACTTAGTAAATGGCCGACTGCCAAAAAACCCGCGATAGGCCGACAACGGGCTCGGGTGAACAGATTCAACTCGATGAGAATCGGGGAACACTTTTCCCGCTTTTTGAGCGTGGCTCCCCCAGAGGATTGCCACGCAACCCCGATTAGCCAGCACATCTAAAGCAGCTGCAGTAACACCTTGCCATCCGATCTTTAAGTGCTCTGATTTATCGTCAAGATTTAAAGTCAACGAACTATTCAACAATGCAACTCCGTTCGTGGCCCAATCCGTTAAGTCACCATTTTTTGGATAGGTAAAGCCGGTATCTGTCACGTACTCAGAGAAAATATTCTTCAATGAGACGGGAAGAGTTTGAATACTGGAGCTAACGCTAAATGCTAAGCCAGTTGCATGCCCCGGGGTTGGATAAGGGTCTTGTCCCAAAATCACTGCTCGATAATGCTTGATCGGGTATTGAAACACCCGAAGCACATTTTCTGGATTAGGAGTGATTAGTTGTGAAGCAATAACTCGTTGTATGTCTGCTAGCGCCGCTTGTTGTTTCGCAAATAGAGGTGTCCAGCTCTCATCGATTCGCGCGAGCAAAGAACCTAGCACCTTCTTTGGAAACCGTTAGCGGATAGTTAAATACCTCAGAAACATTAGCGGTAGAAAGCACTTCATCAATTTCACCAGAATATGCGATTTGTCCGTTCTTGATTAAGAGTGCATGTGTCGTGCCAACCGGAATTTCTTCAAGATGGTGAGTGACAATAATTGATGCGGGTGACGATGGGTCACTAGCGAAAGTAGCAAAGCGGGTAAGCAAATCTTCACGTCCTGGTAAATCTAAACCTGAAGTTGGTTCATCTAACAAAATCAATTCCGGATCAACCATCAAAGCACGGGCGATCGTCACACGTTTGCGCTCTCCCTCGCTTAAGGTTCCGTAGGCACGATCACCGAGCGAACGAACTCCAAAAGTTGTCAGAAGTGCTATCGCCCGGGACTCATCCCAAAGGTCATAACTTTCATTCCAACGACCACTGATTGCATAGGCTGCTGTGAGTACGACATCTCGCACGAGTTCTTCATCTGGGATACCAGTTGTGCTATTTGCCGAAACTAATCCAATTCGAGTTCGTAGTTCAAAGAGATCAACTTTGCCCATCGCTTTATCAAGAATTTGCGCAGAACCTGAAGAAGGAAAAATACGAGTAGCAATCAATTGCAGAAGAGTTGATTTACCGGCGCCGTTAGGACCGAGAATCACCCAACGTTGCCCATTACGCAAGGTCAGCGAGAGCGGCCCCAAGATAGTTGAGGTACCTCGACGAACGGTAACTTCATCGAGAGTTAGAACGGTATCGCTTGCCATAGAGCGAAAAGATAGCGTGATTTCACGGTAATCTGCGCATATGAGCAGCGATGCGCAACACACTGGCCTGATCCTTCTAACTGGCACCGATGCGCCCGGTATCACCCAAGCGCTCTTCGCCACCTTGGAACCTTTTGCCATCACAGTTTTAGATATCGAACAGGTCGTGATTAGTGATCGCTTGATTCTGACGGTTCTGATCGGTTTAAGCCCCGCACATAGCAGCGCGATAGAAGCTGACTTAAACGAATGTGCGCTCAAACTAGATGTAGATATCGCAACCCTGTTTTCAGATTCCACAAGTAGTTCCATCCAAGCTAAGCAAGGACTCCTTCACGTCGTTGCATTGTCTCAAAAGATGCTGCCGAGTGCGATCGCCCAGATTGCCACTGCAATCTCTGCGGAAGGTGGAAATATTGAACGAGTTTTTCGCACGGCCTCATATCCAGTCACAGCAGTTGAATTTCAAGTATCTGCAGCCGGCGTTGATCAACTACGCACCTCGTTAGCACTAGTCGCACGTGAAGCAGGGATAGATATTGCGGTCTCCCCTGGCGGTCTAGCCAGATTGGCCAAAAAATTGGTAGTTATGGATGTTGACTCAACTTTGATTCAGCAAGAAGTAATTGAGTTGCTCGCAGCCAAAGTTGGTGTTGAGAAAGAAGTCATTGAGATAACCAATGCCGCAATGGCAGGTGAATTGGATTTTGAAAGCTCCCTACGTGCACGCGTTGCATTGTTAGCTGGAGCCTCAGCGGAAATTCTGACCGAAGTGCGTAATGAAATTAAATTAACACCTGGCGCTCGAACTCTAGTTAAAACGCTACAGAAATTGGGTCACGAAGTTGCCGTTGTTTCGGGTGGGTTTTCTTCGGCAATTGAGCCTTTGCTAGCCGAATTAGGAATTACTAATTACCGCGCTAATAACCTGGAAATTATTGACGGTAAATTAACTGGCCAAGTTCTCGCCCCGATCATCGACCGAGCAGCTAAAGCCCAAGCGCTTCGGGAATTTGCCATAAAAACTGGCGTTACTCTCGAACAGACAATTGCAATTGGCGACGGCGCAAATGACCTAGACATGATTGCGGCCGCCGGTCTGGGAATTGCATTTAATGCGAAGCCGGCAGTACGTGCCGCAGCGGATAGTTCTTTGACTGCGCCTTATCTTGATTCAGTGCTTTATTTACTCGGCATAACGCGCGAAGATGTCGAAGCCGCAAATATTTAAGTTATAAACGGCAGGCGTGGATATCGGTTACCAAAATTCCACGAGCACCAATGGTCCAAAGGTCATCCATAACTGCGTTTGTTTCTTGTCGAGGAACCATTGCTCGTACCGCGACCCAATCGGTCTTTTGCAGCGGAGAAATAGTTGGTGACTCTAGTCCGGGTGTGAGTTCGCAGGCTCGATCAAGTGCACTCTTTGGAATATCGTAATCAAGTAATACATACTGACGAGCAGTTACTACGCCTTGGAGTCGACGCATCAGGATTTCTAGACCATCTGATTGACTTGAATTCTTTATCAGTATCGCTTCACTATTAAGAATTGGCTCTCCAAAAATCTTTAGACCTGCTTGCCGTAATGTGTTGCCGGTGCTAACAACATCAGCAATCACATCGGCAACACCAAGTCTTACACTGCTTTCTACTGCGCCGTCTAAACGTACAACTTCAGCCGAGATCTTCAATTGCCTCAAATGTGATTCAACCAAACCAGGGTATGCGGTCGCGATACGTTTGCCAGACAGGTCACTGATCTGCCATTCGCGATCGGCACTACCTGCAAATCTAAAGGTCGAACCGCCGAAACCTAAACTCAAAATTTCTTTTGCTGGAGCACCTGAGTCGATCAATAAATCACGACCGGTTATTCCAGCTTCTAATTCCCCAGAACCAACATAAATTGCGATATCGCGGGGGCGCAAATAATAAAACTCAACGCCATTTTCGAGGTCCAGCAAAACTAAGTCGCGGGAATCTACTCGTTGTCGATACCCCGCCTCTTTGAGGATAGCAATCGATGCATCGGCTAATGAACCTTTATTCGGAACAGCTATGCGAATCATTTGTTACTCCTACAAGTATCGATAAACATCGGCAACGGAAATTTGGCGCGCTAACATGAGAACTTGCAGGTGATAAAGCAATTGACTAATTTCTTCAGCAAGTGCTTCGTTGCCTTCGTGCTCAGCAGCTAGCCAAACCTCGCCCGCCTCTTCAAGTACTTTCTTGCCTATTGAATGTACGCCAGAATTGACCGCAATAACCGTTGCCGAGTCTGGTGATTGAGTTGCCACTTTTTCAGCCAATTCAGTAAACAGGGATTCAAATGACTTCATAGCCAGAGTTTACTTGAGGTTTATCAATCGTGAGTCACCATTAATCGATGCGCTAACTTACCGAAGATTGCGCCTTCTCCCGCAGGATAGAGACCATTTGCGAAGGATCTGCACTGCTAAATACTGCACTTCCAGCTACAAATGTGTCAGCCCCTGCAGCGGCAGCGGACTCGATCGTTTCAAGGGAAATACCACCATCTACTTGAAGCCAGATAGCTTTACTGCCAATCTCCTTTCGCGCCTGTGCGATTTTGGGCAACTGATCAGTCATAAATTTTTGTCCACCAAAACCAGGTTCGACAGTCATAATCAATAACATATCAAGTTCATCAAAAAATTCTAGATATGGCTCTAAGGAAGTTTTAGGTTTGATAGCCAACGAGGCGCGTGCACCATTGCTACGAATAGCCCTTAAAGTATTCCGGATATCAGATGTGGCCTCTGCGTGAATAGTGACACTGGCGCATCCAGCTTCTGCATACTTTGGCGCAATTAGATCTACGTCGGCAACCATCAGGTGAGCATCAACTGGCAACTTGCTGACTGAGATGATCTCGGATGCGTGCTCGAAATCAAAAGTAAAGTTTGGCACAAAAATGTCATCCATCACATCAAGATGTACTAGATCTGAAGTAAGCGAAATTCGCTCTATCTCTGCACCTAAGTTTGTAAAATCAGCGTTCAGGATGCTCGGAGTAATGCGAATCTGATGAACCATGGTCAAAGCCTAACTCGATTTTTGAAAGATAGTCATGAACATTGCATCCGTGTTATGTAGTTGCGGCCAGAGCAAGAGCGACCCATCGTCGTTTGCACTTACTAATCCATTTGGGAAGAACGGCCGTAGATCAACTTTTTGCAATTCCGGATGTTTCTTGAGGATTGCCGAAACTTGGAACTTTGTTTCTGCTAAATGTGGCGAACAAGTGACATAGGCAAAGAAACCATTTGGGTTAAGTACCGAGATGGCGGCATCACTAAGTTCGATTTGTAGATCGGTCAGATTGCGAAGATCGGTTAGTGTTCGTCGCCAGCGGACTTCGGGCCGCCGTCTTAACGCGCCCAAACCAGTGCACGGCACATCAGCCAAGATGGCATCAAAAGTCCGGCCAGTATTGAAAATTTCGCGACCGTCACCAACAATGACTTGGCCGAACTCAACTACCTGAGAGACCAAGTTTGCTCGTGGTGCCGAGATTTCATTGGCCGTGAAGGTGTGGTCACCTAGAGCTGCGATACTAGAGATAAGTGCAGCTTTTCCACCAGGACCGGCACAGAGATCAAGCCAGTCATGGGCACTTGTACAAACTGTCGAAAATATTTCAGCAACTAATTGTGAACCTTCATCTTGCACACCGGCGCGACGATCTCTAATTGCCGGAATCGCGCCTGGCGAACCAGAGAGACGGACTCCGTAGGGCGAATACTTAGTTGCGACTCCCCCAAGTTCAATTAATTCACTTTGGGTAGATCGGCCTGGCCAAGAAACTAGCGTTGGTTGCGCCGGAATATTATTGGCAATC
>Ga0209188_1001970_pt1 | contig 15648 bp, 17 predicted proteins | sample C_130625_EF_Meta_FD_187307 | JGI IMG/M metagenome (GOLD analysis project Ga0209188, IMG submission 187307) | Freshwater microbial communities from Lake Croche, Canada to study carbon cycling - C_130625_EF_MetaG (SPAdes) (version 2) | ecosystem: Environmental > Aquatic > Freshwater > Lake...
CAGCAGAGCCCGCGCTTCAACGAGGGGCCGGAACGCCCGCAGCTGGAGGGCCTGCGCCAGCAGACCCAGCCGCCCGAAGCGGCGCGCCCGGCGCCCAGCCCCTTGGCACCGCCGCCGCCGGCGCCGCCCAGCAATGGCTCGGCCCTGCAGGCTCCGAGCCTGCCGGCCCCGGTGCCGGTGGCGCCGCCGCAAGCCGCCAAGCCGAACGCGGTGCCGGCAACGCCCGCCGCGGCACCGAAGCCAGTGGCCGGTGGCCGTGGTCTTGCCCAGCTCGCCGCCGTCGATTCTGAGGCGGCGGCCAAGGCGGAGTGGGCGCGACTCGCCCGCCGCGTGCCGGAGCTCGCCGCCTTCAAGCCCGCCATTGCGAAGGTGGAGCGAGAGGGCCAGCCGACGATCTGGCGGGTGCGCGCCGCCGGTCTGGCTGATGCCGCCGCGGCCAAGGCGCTCTGCGACATCGTGAAGGCCAAGGGCGCCAGCTGCATGGCCCAAGGTGGCTGAGGCCGGCTCGTTGAAAACTGGCGGCGATCCGGGCGCTGCGGCAAACTGCGCCGGCTTGGGGCGGGGGTAGAGGTTGGGATGCGGCCGCGCGCGGCGATCATCGGGGTTTCCGGGCCGGTCCTGACCGCTGATGAGGCGGCGCTGTTGCGCGCCCAGAGGCCGCTCGGCGTCATTCTCTTTCGCCGCAATGTGACCGACCCCAGCCAGCTCAGCGCGCTGATCGCCGATCTCCGCACGGAACTCGGCGCCGAGGCGCCGATCCTGGTGGACCAGGAAGGCGGCCGCGTGGCCCGGCTGCGACCGCCGCATTGGCCGGATTTCCCCAGCCCCGCCCGCTTCGAGGGGCTGGCCGCCGAGGCTTGCCGCGCCAATGCCGCGCTGCTCGGCCTGACCTGCGCCGAGGCGGGCTTCGATGTGGTCTGCGCCCCGGTGCTCGATCTCCGCATTCCGGGCGCCCACGATATCGTCGGCGATCGCGCCTCCGGCGCTGAGCCGCGGGAGGTGGTGCGGCTCGGCCGCGCCTGGATCGAGGGGCTCCAGGAAGCCGGCTGCGTCCCGATCATGAAACATATCCCCGGGCATGGCCGGGCGCTGGCCGACAGCCATCTCGAATTGCCGCGGGTGACGGTGGGGCGCGATGACCTTGCGCTGGATTGCGCGCCCTTCGCGGCGCTGGCCCGCACCGGCGCCTGGGCGATGACGGCCCATATCCTCTACACCGCGATCGATGCGCAGCTGCCAGCCACCCTGTCGCCCCTGGTGATCGAGACGGTGATCCGCCGGGCCATCGGCTTCGATGGCGTGCTGGTGAGCGATGATGTCTGCATGCGCGCCCTGGCCGGCGACCCCGCCGCGCTGACGCGCCAGGCGCTGGCGGCGGGCTGCGACCTCGTGCTCCATTGCAATGGCGTGCTCGCTGACACGGCGGCGGTGCTGGCCGAGTGTCCTGTGCTCTCGCCGCTGGCCGAGGCGCGGCTGGAGGCTGCCCGGGCAGCGGTCGCGCGGGCGCGACGGCCGCTCGATATCCTGGCGCTGCGCGCGGCGCGGGACGCCGCGCTGGCCTTGGCGGCCTGAGGCGGGGATGATCCAAGGCGCGCATTGGCTGCCGGAGGTTCTTGCGGCGATCCTGGCTGCGGTGGTGGCCATTACGTTGCACGAGGCGGCGCACGGCTATGCCGCCCTCGCCATGGGCGATACCACGGCGCGCGACCAGGGGCGGCTCAGCCTCAATCCCTGGCGGCATGTCGATGATATGGGGACGCTGATCGTCCCGGGGCTGCTACTGATCGTGCAGGTGCTGACGATCGGGCGGGTGGAGTTCCTGTTCGGCTGGGCCAAGCCGGTGCCGGTAGACGCGCTGGCGATGCGCAACCCGCGCTCCGGCATGGCCTGGGTGGCGCTGGCGGGGCCGGCGATGAACTTCGCCCTGGCGCTGCTGGCGGGCCTTTCGGTGCACCTGGTCAGCGCCCTGATCTGGCCGCTCTCGCCCGACTCGGCGGTGGTGCTGTATCGGTTCATCTGGCTTTTCATTCTGTCCAATCTGGTGCTCGGCCTGTTCAACCTGCTGCCCATCCCCCCCCTCGACGGTGGCCGCGTGGTCAATGCTCTGCTGCCCGCGCGGGCAGCTGATATGTATATGCGGCTGGAACGCTGGGGCATCCTGCTGGTGCTGCTGCTGGTCTTCGTCCTGCCGCGGCTGACCCACGGGATCGACCCGGTAGGCTGGCTGCTGCAATCCGTGCTGGGCGAGGCGATCCGCTTCGTCATCTGGGCCACCGGCAATGGGGCCATGCCATGATGCTTGCGACCTCCGAGCCCGCGCGCACGCCGACGCTCCACCTGCAGCTGGAGGGTTTCGAAGGCCCGCTCGACCTGCTGCTGGAACTGGCGCGCGGGCAGAAGGTGGATCTGGCGAAGATTTCCATCGTCGCCCTGGTGGACCAGTTCCTGGCGGTGCTGGACCAGGCCCGTGCCGTCCGGCTGGAACTCGCGGCGGATTGGCTGGTCATGGCTGCCTGGCTCGCCTGGCTGAAATCCCGCCTGCTGGTGCCCGACGAAGCCGGCCCGGCGGAGGACCCGGAGGCGCTGGCCGCGCTGCTGACCGACCGGCTGGCGGAGCTGGAGCGCATGCGCCTTGCCGCCGCCTGGCTGGGCGCGCGGGCGCAGCTGGGCCGGGAGGTCTTCGGCCGGGGCGCGGCCGAGCAACTGCGCATCGAGGATCGCTCTGGCCTGACCGCCGACCTGCCGGCGTTGCTGCAAGCCTATGTGGCGATCCGCCGCAAGGCGCTGGCACAGCGCCCCTACCAGCCGAAGCTGCGCCGCCTGTGGTCGGTGCAGGAGGCGCTGGCGCGGCTATCCGGCATGCTGGGCGCGCTGCCCGATTGGACCCTGTTGCAGGGTTTCCTGCCGGAGGGGCTGGCCGACCCGGTGGAGCGGCGGGCGGCCCTGGCCAGCACGCTGCTCGCGGCGCTGGAGACGGCGCGCGGCGGCGGGATCGAGTTGCGGCAGGAGACGAGCTTCGGGCCGATCCTGGTCCGCGCCCTGGCGGCGGCGCCGGGCGCCGAGGCGGAGCGAGGGGCGGATGCAAGGGCAGCCTGAGGACGCGGCGGCACCCGCTGCAAACGCCCCTGGAACGGAGCTTTCGTCGGTTTCGGACAAATCCCCGGCCCTGGGCGCCGCGATGGCTGACCGCCCGGCCGAACCGCCCGAAAACGCCGCTGCAACCCAGCTTTCGTTGGTTTCGGACAAATCCCCGACCCTGGGCGCGGCGATGGCCGAGGCGCCGCTGCCGCCCCCTGGGCCGGAGCTGCCCGCGCCGCCGGACCCGGCCGTCTTCGCCCAGGCGCTCCGCATCGCCGAGGCGCTGATCTTCGCGGCTGAGCGGCCGGTCACGCTCGGCCGGCTGGCCCAGGCGCTGCCGCCAGGCGTGGAGCCGCGGGCGGTGGTGGAGGCGCTGGTCGCGCAATGCGCCGACCGCCCCGTGCATCTGGCCGAGGTGGCCGGCGGCTACGCCTTCCGCACCGCGCCCGATCTGGCGCCGGCCATCACCCGGGTGGTGGAAGTGCCGCGCCGGCTGCCGCGCGTGGCGATGGAGACGCTGGCGATCATTGCCTATCACCAGCCGGTGACGCGGGGCGAGATCGAGGAGATCCGCGGCACCTCCCTGGCGCAGACGACGCTGGAGGCGCTGCTGGAGCTGGGGCTGGTGGTGACGCGCGGCCGGCGGGAAGTGCCGGGCCGGCCCAGCCTGTGGGTGACCACGCCGCGCTTCCTGGAGCAATTCGGCCTGAAGGCGCTGGGCGACCTGCCGCGGCGGGAGGAGCTGGTGACCGAGCCGGGGCCGATTTTCCGGGCTGTGCCGGCGGCGGTGGCGGAGGCCGAGGGGGGACCGGAGAGCGAAACCCAGGCCGAGGCCGAGCCGGCCCCGGCGGGGTGAGGCGGGGCGCGGCGAGGGGTGCGGCATGGGTGGCGCCTCCACGATCCAGGACCAGCGAAAATATAGGAAAATAGGCAGAAAATCAAGCTTTGAATCGCGGATTTCGGTCGGGGATCTGTGCGTGACGCCTGGGCGCTTACCCCGCCGGGCGCCGGGTCAGCGCGAGGCCGACCCCAAGCGCGATCATCGCCGCGCCGGAGGCTTCCCGCAGGCGGCGGATCACCCCCGGCCGCGCCATCACCTTTTCGCGCACCCGGCCGGCGGCCAGCGCGACGCCGATATCAGCCAGCGTGTTCAGCGCCACGGACCCGCAGCCGAGCAGCACGAATTGCAAGGCGACCCCGCCCGCGCCCGGGTCCACGAATTGCGGGATGAAGGCCAGGAAGAAGCCGGCGGTCTTGGGGTTCAGGGCCTCCACCAGCACGCCTTCACGCAGCGCCCGCCAGGCGCCAACCGGCGGCGGCGCGGCGGCGCCCGAGGCGGCGGCCAGGGCCGCGCTTCGGGCCGATTGGAGTGTGCGCAGGCCCAGCCATACCAGATAGGCCGCGCCCAACAACTTGGCGGCGGTGAACAGGTCCGCGCTGGCCAGCACCAGGGCTGAGACGCCAAGCGCCCCGGTGAGGACATGGACCAGCCCCCCCAACCCGGTCCCGATGCTGGAGGCGATGCCCTCCGCCCGCCCGCCCGCCAGCGACCGGGCGGCGACATAGAAGATGCCCGGCCCGGGCGTGATCGCCAGCACCAGGGCCGCGACGCCATAAACAAGGAGGGAAGGGTGGTCCGGCATGCCGGGTGTCTAACCGGCCGTGGCATCCGTCTCCAGCAGAAGCGGCCGCACTGCCGCCACCGGCACGAAACGGCGCCGGGGTAGGCTTGGGCATCCCGCAGGATCATCCGCCCACTGAACCCCGCTTCGGCGGGGTTTTTTCATATCTGGCGCTGACTCACAGAAACAAAAAAAAGCCCCGGTCCTTGCGGGCCGGGGCAAGTCTAAAGGGAGGCTTCACGTCGCAGCGACGAGGGGTTCGGGGGGGTGCCCCGAGTGACCCTGTTTCGATGCTCAGCACCGAAGCGCCGTCTTCATACGCCGCTCATCTGCCTGTTGCTGAGGCATTTCCCGGCGGCAGACATGCGCAGGGCGCATAATGCCGCTTGAGCCATCGCAAAAGCCCCGGTCAAGCGACCGAACAGGCCGCCCCGCCGACTCAGCCCAGCCCGTTCAGCTCCGCCACCAGAAAATCCCGGAAGACGGAGACGCGCTTGGAATGGCGCATCTCCTCCGGATAGACGAAATAGGCATCCAGGCGCGGCTGCTTCAGCTCCGGCAGCACGGCGATCAGCCCGTCCAGCTCCCGCCCCATGTAATCCGGGATGGCGGCGATGCCGAGGCCGCTTTTCACCGCCAGCAGCATCCCCGTCAGGCTGTTCACCTCCACCAGGGCGCGGCGCGGCGTGCCGGCGCGGCGGCCCATCTCGGCCAGCCAGTTCACCTCCTCGATCGGCGGATGGTGTTCCCCCCAGATCACCAGGCGGTGCTGGTCCAGCTCCTCCGCCCGCGTCGGCAGGCCGGCCCGCTTCAGGTATTCGGGCGCCGCGCAGACCCGCCAGGTGAAGCTGGCGAGGTGGCGTTGGATCAGGTCCGGCTGCTTCGGCGGGTGCATGCGGATGGCCACATCCGCCTCGCGCATCGCCAGATCCAGGTCGCTATCGTCCAGCAACAGCGTCACCGTCACATCCGGATAAAGATCCAGGAACTTGCCGATCCGCGGCGCCAGCCAATGCCCGCCGAAGCCGGTGGTGCAGGTGATCTTCAGGCGCCCGGCCGGCTTTTCCCGGCTTTCGGTCAGCAGGGTTTCGGTCATCGCCAGCTTGCCGAAGACCTCCCGCACCGTGCGGTTCAGCGTCTCACCCGGCTCGGTCAGGATCAGCCCGCGGGCGTGGCGGTGGAACAGCGGGACCGAGAGCGATTCCTCCAGCGCCTGGATCTGGCGGGAGACGGCGGATTGGCTGAGGTTCAGCGTCTCCCCCGCATGCGTGAAGGACCCGGCCTCGGCGACCGCGTGAAAGACCCGCAGCTTGTCCCAGTCGAGCGGCATCAGCTCGCCGCCATGGCCGGCTGGGCGGCCAGCCATTTCTCGGCTTCCAGCGCCGCCATGCAGCCGGTGCCGGCGGCCGTCACCGCCTGGCGGTAAGTGCGGTCCTGCACGTCGCCAGCGGCGAAGATGCCGGGGCGGGAGGTGCGGGTGGCGCCGGGGGTGGTGGTGATATAGCCCTCGGCATCCATCTCGATCTGCCCGGCAAACAGCTTGGTCGCGGGGTCATGGCCGATCGCCACGAAGACGCCGTCAAAGGCCAGCTCGGTCGTCGTGCCGGTTTTGGCGTTGCGGGTGGCGACGGCGCGCAGCGCCGGGAAGCGGCCTTCGGTCGCCAGCATCGCCTCAATCACCGTGTCCCAGATCACCCGCACATTGGGCTTGGCAAACAGCCGCTCCTGCAGGATGCGCTCGGCCCGGAAGCTGTCGCGGCGGTGGATGACGGTGACCTCGGCGGCGAGGTTCGAGAGGTAGAGCGCCTCCTCCACCGCCGAATTGCCGCCGCCGATCACGGCCACGCGCTTGCCCCGGAAGAAGAAGCCGTCGCAAGTGGCGCAGGCGGAAACCCCGAAGCCCGAAAGCTGCTGTTCCCCCGGCACGCCCAGCCAACGGGCCTGCGCGCCGGTCGCGATGATCAGCGACTCGGCCAGGTAGGTATCGCCCGAATCGCCCTGCGCGACGATCGGCGCGGCGTCCAGGTCAATGCCGGTGATCGTGTCCTGGACGATGGTAGTGCCGACATGTTCGGCCTGGGCCTGGAACTGTTCCATCAGCCAGGGCCCCTGCACGGGGGCGGCGAAGCCCGGGTAGTTCTCAACATCGGTGGTGATGGTCAGTTGCCCGCCGGGCTGCATGCCGGCGACCAGCAACGGTCGCAGCCCGGCGCGGGCGGCGTAGATCGCCGCTGTATAGCCGGCGGGGCCGGCGCCGAGGATCAGAAGGCGGGATTGATGGGTCTGTGACACAGGAGCGAATCCGGCAGGTGTTGACATGATATTCGAAGGAACCGCGCCGGCTGCAAGCGGCAGCCTTGCGGTTCCGGCGCGGCGAAAGGATAGTACGCCACCAGCGCCGGCCCTGTAAGAAACTGTACGAGATGATGACGACAGACTCCGAACCGCGCCTGGATGAGGTCGACCGCCAGATCCTGGCGGAACTCCAGGCCGATGGCCGCATGACCAATGTGGAACTGGCCCGCCGCGTCGGCCTTTCCGCCCCGCCCTGCCTGCGCCGGGTGCGCCGGCTGGAGGAGGACGGGATTATCCGTGGCTATCACGCCGACCTCACCCCGACCGCGCTGGGCTACCAGATCACCTTTTTCGCGATCGTCGGGCTGGAAAGCCAGAAGGAAAGTTCTCTGGCTGCCTTTGAGGCGCGGGTGCGCGATTGGCCGGAGGTGCGGGAGTGCCACATGATCCGGGGCGGTGGCGACTTCCTGCTGCGCCTGGTCGCCCGCGACACGGGGCATGAGAACGCCTTGACCCAGGCTTTGACCGCGGCCCCGGAGGTGGCGCGGGTGCAGACCTTGCAGACCATCCGCACCGCCAAGGACGAGGCCGGCGTGGTGGTGCCCTAAGCGAACATCGACCCGCAGGGTCGCTGGCGGCACGCCGGGAGGCGCCCCGGGTGCGGGGCAAAGCGCCGACGGGGCGTCGAAGGCCGCCGATCCGCCGCTAGTGGTGCGTCCCAGACGGATGGTACCGTCTGGCACGCACCACTAGCCATTGATTTGGTGGGCCGATGCGTTGAGGCGGAATCGCCGAAGGCGCTGAATCGCGCGATGCAACACATGCTAGAGCGGGCTGCGCGAACGTATGTGAACGCAGCATGCTCTAGCCACGAGGGGGTCGCGCGGCAGTCGCGCGGGAGTCGCGCGGGCCTTCGCTCCGGGCCGGCGCAACGTCGCATGCGGCGGGTTGCCATGCGCCCTGCGCCGGAGAATGTGCGCCGTGCTGCCGGCGCGAAACCGCCAAGCTGAGCCCCTGGCCATGCCCCGCCACCGGACCAGCCATGCCGCCCCGTACGCTTGCCCTGTTCCTGCTCCTCGCCGCCTGCGCCAAGCCGCCGCCCGCCGCGACGGATTGGGGCCCGCTGCCGCCGCTCGCCCATGCCGCGCTGGCTGAGTGGCACGCCTGGGGGGATGTCGAGCGCCAGGGTTGGCCCGCCGCGCCGCCGGCCGATACAGCGGCGACCCCGGCGCGCTTCGAACGCCTGCTTGGCTATTGGTCGGTGGTTCCCGGGGGTAGCGGCGTCGTGGCCGCGCTGCGCCGTCAGCGGGCTGGCCTCCTCGCCCCGCCGCTCGTCGCCCCCGGCGGGCCGGATGCGGCGCCGCAACTCGCCACGGCGCCCGAGCCGATGAGCATCTATGGCCAGCCCTTCTGGTCAGCCGCGTTTATCTCAGCCGTCGCCCGGGCGGCGGGAATCCCCCGCGCTGACCTGCCCTCCGCAGCGAGTCATGCCCGCTACATCGACGCCGCCCTGGCCCGTGCCTTGGCCGACCCCGCCGGCGCCGCCTTCCGGCCGGAGGACCCGGAGCACTTCGCGCCGCGCCCCGGCGACCTGCTCTGCGCGGATCGGCGGCAGGAGGCGCCCTACGAGCATTGGCAGGCGCGGCTGGCCGATAAGGGACATGGCCGCCCCCTGCATTGCGACGTGGTGGTCCGCGCCGGCCCGGGGGAGGTGGCGGCCATCGGCGGCAATGTCGATGACCTTGTGGTGTTGCATCGTCTGCCGGCCGATCCCGCGGGTCGCGTGCTGCCAGCCCCGCCCGGCGAAAGCCGCTTCTTCCTGATCCTCGCCGCCCGCCGCTGACCCGCCCCACCACGAAAACCGCGGATGCGCGGCGCCCGGCGCTTGAGGGGCCTAAAACCACCGGCGCGCAGCGCCGAGGCGCCGAATGGCGCCCGCGGCTTATGCCGCGAGCCCAGCCGCACGGCTGCGCGGCGCCCGGCGCTTGAGGGGCCCAAAAAACCGCGCTCAACGCCCCCGGGTGGGGGGCGGCAGCGGCGCATTGGTGGGCGGCATGCGCGGGCCTGCCCAGGCGGCCCCTGGCTGCGCCGCGGCCAGGGCCTTGGCCGCGGCGCTCGGCGCTTCGCCCTCACGCGGGGCAATGGCGTTGGCGACCACGGTCCTTACGCCATCCGACGCCTCGGCTGCGGCGGCATAGGCAACATCCCCCCAAAGCCGGTTGAGCCGCCCGCTCGGCACCTCGTTGATTTGCGCGACCTTGCCGAGTTCCACCCCGTCCCGGCGGGATACGGTCCAGACGATCTCCACCTGGTCCATGCCGGCGCTGGCTTTGGTCACCGCCACCTCGCCATGCAGCGCAAAATTGGCGCCCTGCGCGGCGTCCTGCACAATGAAGCCCTGCGCGCCGAGCGAGCTGGCCATCTGTTTGCCCAGCGCGGCATTGCCATCCCCCGGCGCGCCGCTGACCCCAGCCAGCCGGATACGCGGCGGCCCGGCGGCCAAAGCGAGCGGGTCGGACGCCTTGCGTCCCGCTTCAATCGTCAGGATCTGCCGGGTCAGCTTCTGCGCAGCGAGGCCCGCCGCCTGCTGCAAGGCTGCGGCATCACCGCTTTCCCAGGCGCGTGCTGGCACCCGGTCGCCCTGGATCGTCGCCTGTTCCTTGCCGTCGGCATCGATCAGCCGGTAGCGCGGCCGCACGGAACTGCCGCTGCGCTCGGCATCGACCAGCACCCGCCAATCCAGCGGCAGCGGCTGTTCGGTGGCGATCGCTGGCACCTCGGCGGCCAGCAGCGCGGCCGCCAGCGCCTCCGAGAAGGCGGTGGCGCCGCGCGCGTCGAGCAGCGCCGCATCGGGGGCGGGAATCGCCAGGCGGATCGCCATCGGCACGACCAGCGTCGCGGCATTGCCCCCCGGCCGGCCGCGATAGGGCTGCGGCAGGTCACCACAGGCGGCCAGCAGTGCCAGCAGCAAAAGGGCGCAGAGCTTAGAGCAGGACACAGGCAACCAGCAGCGTCAGCAGGGTCAATACGATGAACTGCACCATGTAGGGCATGGTCACGAGGCAATCGCGATGGCGGAGAGCTGATGCCCGATCGGCCCGCCGCCGGCCAAGGTCCGCCGTCGGTGGCTGAAGAAGCGCGCCTCCTCGGCCAGGGTATCGAGGCCGCTCACCTCGACCACGCCGAGGCCGAGCCCCCCGAGCCGTGCCGCGCAATAGCCGGCCAGGTCGAATTGCCAGCGATCCTCCCGCTGGCCCGGCCCTAAGAAGCGGGCGGCGGCGGGGCTCTGCGCCAGCACCGCATCGCGCAGATCGGGGCCGACCTCGTAGCTCGGCTGGCCGATGCAGGGACCGATGGCCGCATGGATACGCGCCGGCCGCGCGCCCAGGGCCTGCATGGCGGCGCAGGTCGCCTCCATCACCCCGGCCACCGCGCCGCGCCAGCCGGCATGGCAGGCGCCGATCACCCCCGCCTCGGCATCGGCGAACAGCACTGGCGCGCAATCGGCGGTGATGATGCCCAGCGCGATGCCCGCCCGGCGCGTGACCAGCCCATCGGCGGCGGGCCCCTGGCCTTCCGCCCAGCCCTCCGTCACCTCGGCCACGGCGATGCCATGCACCTGCGTCAGCCCGAACAGGTCTTCCCGGGTGCAGCCCAGCGCGGCAGCGGCGCGGCGGCGATTCTCGCGCACCCGGTCGCGGTCGTCCTGGCCGGAAAGGGCGCAGTTCAGCGCCGCCCAGGGCCCTTCGGACACGCCGCCGCGGCGGGTGAAGAAGCCATGGCGCAGGCCGGCCAGGGCGGCCAGCGCGGGGGTTTCGACGAACTCAGCCTCGGTCATGTCAGGGCTCAAATCCCGGCGGGGGCGGCTGCCTGGGATGACACAGGCAGAGCGCCTTGAACAGCCGACCCATGCCCTCGGGCAGCAGCAGCCGTTCGGCGCCGGCCTGGATGCTGGCCGCCAGCCCCGCGCGCCCCGCGCTGTGCGCGCTGCTGGCCAGGATCGCCGCCCGCTGGCCGAGGCCGAGGCGTTGCAGGAACAGGCCCATCGGCAGCGGCCCGTGCGGCGCGGCGCCGGCAGCGTGGCCGGCGGCGGCAAGCTGCGCGAAGGGCACATGCGCGGTGAGATCGGCGCTGCCCGGCGGGCCCAGCGGATCGGCCGGCGTATGGCCGGACAGCGCCTGCAGGCTGTCGCCGAAGCCGGCCTCGCCCGGGCCGTAATCCAGCACCAGCAGCGCCCCACCCTGCGCCGCCAGGCGCTGGCCAAGCGCGGCGACCACGGCCATGGCGGCCTCCGCCACCTCCTGCACCGCGCCCTCGGGCGCGGCTTCGGGCAGCGACTGCGCGGCTGCGCCCGGCTGTTCGACGAAGCGGCCATCGGCGACGAAGCGTTCCGCCCAGCCATCGCCGCGCCGGATGAACTGGCGGATCGGCAGCGCGTCGAAGAACTCATTGGCGAGCAGGATGGCCGGGCCCGGCGGCAGGTCGGCGGCGCTCTCATGCCAGCCTGCGACCGCGTGGCCGAGGCGGGCCGCCTGCGCCGCGCGGAGCGCCGGGGAGGTCTCCACGAGCCGCACCGAAAAGGCCGCGCGGGCGGCGGGGAGCATTGCCTCCAACGCGCGCAGGGCATCGGCCATCAGCGTGCCGCGCCCGGGGCCGAGTTCGACCAGCAGGCAGTCGCGCGGCGCGCCCATCTGCTGCCAGACGATGCCGGCCCAAAGGCCCAGCACCTCGCCGAAGGCCTGGCTGATTTCTGGGGCGGTGGTGAAGTCGCCGGCCGCGCCGAAAGGATCGCGCGCGGCGTAATAGGCCGCCGCCGCGCGGCCCATGAACCGGTCCAGCCGCTCCGGCGCCGTCATGCCGCCGGGTCGGGCCGGGCGCGGCGCATCAGCCAGAGGCCGATCAGCACCATCGGCAGCGAAAGCACCTGTCCCATGGTGGCGCCGGCGAAGAGGAATCCCAGATTGGCGTCGGGTTGGCGGAAGAACTCCCCGACGATCCGCGCCAGCCCATAGCCGCAGAGGAAGACGCCGGTCAGGAAGCCGCGCCGGGCGCGGATCGCCGGGCGGTGCACCAAAATCTGCAATACGACGAACAGCACAAGGCCTTCGAGCAGGGCCTGATAAAGCTGGCTCGGGTGGCGCGGCTCCGGCCCGCCGGTGGGGAAGACCATGGCCCAGGGCACATCGCTGACCCGCCCCCACAGCTCGGAATTGATGAAATTGGCGAGCCGTCCGAAGCACAGGCCGATCGGCACGACCGCGGCGATCCGGTCGCCAAAGCGCAGCAGATCCAGCTTCTGCTGTCGGCAGAACAGGATCGTGGCCACGATGACGCCAAGCGCGCCGCCGTGGAAACTCATCCCGCCCTGCCAGACGGCGAGGATTTCCGCCGGATGCGAGAGGTAGTAGCCGGCGCGGTAGAACAGCACGTAGCCAAGCCGGCCGCCGAGGATGATGCCGAGCGTGGCCCAGGTGACGAAATCATCGAGCTGCTGGCGATTGGCCGCGACCGGCGGCAGGGCGATCAGCCGCCGCGCCAACTGCCAGCCCAGCAGGATGCCGGCGATATAGGCCAGCGCATACCAGCGGATGACGATCGGGCCGAACTCGACCAGCACCGGGTCGATGGCGGGGAAGGGCAGGGCGAGGAGCATCAGCCGCCCGCCGTTGGAAGCGCGGCAACGAGGGTCGCGCCGATGAAATTGGCGCCGCCGGTGACCAGATACATCCTTGCCTCGCTGATTGCGCCGGGGGCAGCCGAGGTATAGGCCGCCGCGGGTATCGGTTTAGAGCAATATTCGCCCGGGCGGAATCGTCCCGGGCACCCCGCATCACCGCGGGGCGGGATGGGAGAGGGTGATGGACGATAAGGGAGGCCGCCCGCGCGGCGGCTTGTTCGACGATCTGGCTGGTGTGGCGGGCGGCGCCTTCTCGGCGCTGGCCGGCATCCGCGATGAGATGCAGGCGGGGGTGAAGGCGCAGGTGGACCAGATGGTGCACCGCCTGGATTTGGCGCCGCGCGAGGATCTGGACGCCGCCATGGAGATGATCCGCCTGCTGCGTGAGGAGCAGGAGGCGCTGGTCGCCCGGGTGGCGGCACTTGAGGCGAAGCTGGCCGAGGCCGCGCCGGCCGCCCGACGCGGCAAAGCGCATCCGGAATAGCCGTGCCGGCCGCCCGGGGCGGAATTTCATGGATTTGTCGCGCCTTCGACCGAGTCGCGGCCGGGCAGGCGCTTGCGCCGGCTTTTCGCACCTGCGTAGGCTAGGTCTGGTAGTCAGGCCGCCCGATTCACCCCAAATGCTGGGCTGCAGTCGGGCGGTGGGCTGCCGCCCACTGCGCAGGAGGAGGTGCCGCGATGTCAGGTCTTCTGGCCCGTGAGCGCGAGCGTGCGACCAACCCCCTCGATGTCCTCGAACAGATCGTGGCGGCGAATGAATGGCTGTTCGACCGCCGCTCACGGCGTGAAATGGCGGCCGAGGCACCAGGCAAATGGTGCGACTACGCGCTGTATTTTTCCTGGTCGCCGGAGATCAGCGCCATGCACTTCTCCTGCGCCTTCGACCTGAAGGTGCCGGCGCCGGAACGCAGCAAGCTGTTCGAGCTGCTGGCCCTGGCCAATGAGAAGCTCTGGATCGGCCATTTCGGGCTGGAGAGCGAGGATGGCGTGCCGGTCTTCCGCCATTCCGTCCTGCTCCGCGGGGCGCCTGGCGCCTCGGCCGAATCGCTTGAGGACATGGTCGATATCGCCCTGACCGAATGCGAGCGCTTCTTCCCGGCCTTCCAACTCGTGCTCTGGGGCGGCAAGTCGCCGGCCGATGCGCTGGCGGCGGCGATGCTGGATTGCGAGGGCGAGGCCTGAGCGACCCGCTGGGCTGCCAGCGCCGCGCGGCGTGCTAAACACCGCTCGTTAGAGCGCGATGCGTTGAGGCGGAATCGCCGAAGGCGCTGAATCGCGCGATCCAACACATGCTAGAGCGGGCTGCGTGAACGCATGTGAACGCAGCATGCTCTAGAGCGGAGGCATTCCCATGGCTGAGCAGCGGCTCCCGCCGATTCTCCTGGTTGGTTGCGGCAAGATGGGCGGGGCGATGCTGACTGGCTGGCTCAAGCGCGGCCTCGCCCCCTCGGTGGTGGTGGAGCCCCACGCAGCGGCCCTGGCCGGCTTCGCCGGGCAGGTCACCGGGGTGGCCGACGCGGCGGCGATCGATCCTGCCTTCCGCCCCGCGGCCGTGGTGCTGGCGATCAAGCCGCAGGAGGCAGCGGCGGCGCTGCCCGCCTTTGCCCGCTTCGTCGGGCCGGAGACGGTCTTCATCTCCATCATGGCCGGCCGCGCGATCAGCGGCATGCGCGGCCTGCTGGGGGAGGGGGCGCGGGTGATCCGTGCCATGCCGAACACCCCCGCGGCGATCGGCCAGGGCTTCACCGTCGCCTGCCCCGGCCCGGGCGTGAGTGAGGCGCAGCGGGCGCTGGCCGATGCGCTGCTCGCCGCGGTGGGCGAGGTCGCCTGGGTCGAGCAGGAGGGGCTGATCGATCCGGTCACCGCTGTCTCTGGCGGTGGTCCAGCCTATGTCTTCCTGCTGGCCGAGGTGATGGAGGCGGCGGCGATCGCCGAAGGGCTGCCGGCCGATCTCGCGCGGCGCATGGCGCGGGCGACGGTCGCTGGCTCCGGTGCGCTGCTGGGGGCGAGTGCCGAGGATGCCGCGACGCTGCGCCGCGCCGTCACCAGCCCCAAGGGCACGACGGAGCGCGCGCTTGCCGTCCTGATGGAACAGCCGGCTTGGCCCGATCTGATGCGCCAGGCGATTGCCGCCGCCACCGCGCGCTCCCGCGAGTTGGCTGGCTGAACCACATGACGGGGAGTACACGCATGGATGCCACCGAGCACGCGACCGACGACGCCACCGAGGCGGCCCTGCTGACGGCCTTTTGGGAGATTATCGCCCGCCATGGCTGGGCGGGGGTCACGCTCCGCCGCCTGGCCGCTGCCGCTGGGCTGACGGCCGGGCAGATCCGCGCCTTGGCGCCGGGCGGGAAGGAAGACCTGCTGCGCCTGCATGGCGAGCACATCGACCGGCTGGTCGCCGCATCGACCGTGCCGGGGCAGGGCGGGACGCCGCGCGACCGCATCTTCGATGTCATCATGCGGCGGATCGATGCCATGCAGCCGCATCGCGCTGGGCTGTTGCGCTTCCTGAAGGACCTGCCGCGCCGGCCGGACTTGCTGCTGGCCCTCGCGCCCGGGCTGCCGGCCTCCATGGCCCGGCTGCTGGATGCGGCGGAGCTATCGCCCGAGGGGCTGGCCGGGCAGGTGCGCGTCCAGGGGCTGACGCTGGTCTGGCTGGCGACGATCCGCAGCTGGGCCGAAGATTCGGCGCCCGATCTTGGCAAGACCATGGCTGCGCTGGACCGGGCGCTTGATCGCGCCGAGCGCGTCGCCAGGACCCTGCGGCTGGCGCCCGGTGATCAGGCGGCCGAGGCGGCGCTCGACTGATATAACGGTCAGGGCATTTGGCTGCGGCACGGCCCAGAGCATGCTGCGTTCACATGCGTTCACGCAGCCTGCTCTAGCATGTGTTGGATCGCGCGATTCAGCGCCTTCGGCGATGCCGCCTCAACGCATCGCGCTATAGAGCATGCTGCGTTCACATTCGTT
>Ga0209188_1001972_pt1 | contig 15640 bp, 16 predicted proteins | sample C_130625_EF_Meta_FD_187307 | JGI IMG/M metagenome (GOLD analysis project Ga0209188, IMG submission 187307) | Freshwater microbial communities from Lake Croche, Canada to study carbon cycling - C_130625_EF_MetaG (SPAdes) (version 2) | ecosystem: Environmental > Aquatic > Freshwater > Lake...
AGCCAATCCGCATCGCCACCAACGCAGTCACCAAGAGAATTAAAAAATAAATGTCTTCCGTCTTCGATGACCTTGTAGGTCAAGAACACATCATCGAAATCCTCACCAAAGCAGTAGCAGCCTCTCGCACAACCGAAGAATCCCAAGAGATGACCCACGCCTGGGTATTTACCGGCCCTCCCGGATCAGGCCGCTCATCAGCTGCAGTCGCATTCGCTCAAGCACTCATCTGTAAAAACAATGGCTGCAACACATGTTCCGATTGTAACGCAGCTAAAACCCACGGCCATCCCGATGTCGAAATCATCAAAACAGAAGGACTCTCCATCAAAGTAGAAGAAATCCGTGAGCTTCTGACCCGTGTTGCATGGGCACCATCAATGGGTGGCTGGCGCGTAGTTGTTATGGAAGACGCAGACCGACTTACAGAGTCCGCAGCCAATGCACTTCTTAAAGCAATTGAAGAACCCGGCACACGAACAGTCTGGTTACTTTGCGCACCCACACTTCACGATGTCCTGCCAACAATTCGTTCACGTTGTCGCCACCTACAACTGCGCACACCTTCCCTTCAAGCTGTCACACAAGTCCTCATCAACCGCGACAACATCGCACCCGGAATGGCCGACTTTGCAGCCCGCGTTAGCCAAGGCCACATTGGTCGAGCAAAATATTTAGCAACAAATGAATCAGTTCGCAGCAATCGTAAACTCATCATGCAGTTACCACTGCAACTCGGTTCACTCGCTGCAGCCTTCCAAGCAGCACAAACACTTGTCGATCTTGCAACCACCGAAGCAAATTCATCATCTGATGAACGCGATGAAAAAGAAATCGAAAAACTTCAAGAAGCCTACGGAAAAGGCGCAACTGGCCGAGGCATGGCAACTGGCGGTGCAAAAGCCGTGAAAGAACTTGAGAAAGAACAGAAGTCACGCTCTACCCGTATGGTCCGCGACTCCATCGATGGCGCTCTTCTCGATATCGCCACTTTTTACCGGGATGTCATGATGGCTCAATCCGGAAATACAGAGTCCATGATTAACACTGATATACGCGAACAGATTGAAAGCTATGCCGCATCCCACCCATCACAGTCAACGATTCTAAAAATCAGCGCCATCATGGACGCCCGCGCCAACCTTGCACATAACGCTGCTCCACTTGTCACATGCGAAGCGCTCATGTGCCAATTAGCCCGTAAATAACTATCTAAACCACGACTTGAGAGTGGTCATGAGCACCCCTTGCCGTAAGGCAGAATTCCACCATGCGCCTAGACCATGTTTCTTATGTGACTTCCCATGATCAACTAGCTGACACAGTACAACGCTTAGGTGCCCGACTCGGCAGCACATTTGTCGATGGTGGCATTCATCCACGATTTGGCACACGAAATTTCACAGCTTCTCTAAAGAATGGCCAGTACATCGAAGTTGTCTGTCCACTTGATCACCCTGCAACTGAGCAAACTCCTTGGGGCAAGGCTGTCTCAAAGAAAGCGAATGAAGGTGGAGGTTGGTTTACATGGGTTTTCAGCACTAAAGACATTGCACCAATTGCAGCGAAGTTTGGTCGCGATGCAATTGAAGGTCACCGCACTCGTCCAAACGGATCAGATCTAAAGTGGAAGCAAATTGGTGTGAAGGAGATTGCAGAGAACCGCGAGTTCCCATTCTTCATCCAGTGGTTATCGGCAGATCATCCATCACAAGACGGGATACCGCTTGCGGAGATTGAAAAAATCGTTATTGCTGATAAAGACGAGCTTGCCGATTCTTGGTTTAAAGAGGAAATCCTTGCATCACTAGCAGACGTCGATATCGAGTGGGTAGACCCATCAACTAATGATGGTCAATCAGGAATTGTTGCAGTACACCTTTCAACGCCGGGCGGTATTGTTGAGCTTGATTAGTAATCTTTAAGAGCAAGGGAGCAGTCGTAGGATGAACACGTATTCGCACCCCCAACGGTTATTCTCATGTGTCATCCCACTGGTTGAAAAGCATGACAAGCACTTGCCAAAAATATTCCAAACGCTCGCGGAGGAACAGGATTATATTCACGAGCTAATTATCGCAAGGAGTGAACTCAAATCTTCTGATGAAATATTTTTCAAAAACTGGATTAGCGAAATCGCTAGAAAATACTCTTTCAATTCTAATTTAACCATGAGTTTTGAGGGAGACAAACGAAATGCCGCTCAAAATCGAAATCGAGGTGCTTCATTAGCAAGTGCCGAATGGCTAACATTTCTTGATGCAGACGATGAATACTCTAATAGGCGGCTTAGAACTTTGGCGCATTTCACGAAAATGAAATGTAACCCAAACTTACTTGTACATTCATACTTATATGAACATGAAATTGATTCTGCCTGGGAATCTGAAGTGGGAAACGGTCCAACTAGCCCTAACACCTCCGGCGAAGATGTTTTAATTTTACTTACACAATCCAAGAATCCTAAAAACACAAATTTACAACCAAAATTCGACTTGCAAGAGGTGTTGAGAATTCACCATGGGCATCTGACGGTTCGAAAAGAAATATTTGACGAAATTCAATTTTCAATCAACAGTCCCGGTTCGGAAGATGGAATTTTTTGTAGCACAGTAGCCGAGAAATTTGGATCCGCTTATTTGATACCCGAATCTCTCTCTATATATCAGGTGGATAGATCAGCCACAAATCTTTCGTTTAGACAAAAATTAATTAGACGAGCGAAGGGTGGTAAATTGTCAATATGAATTTACTGGAAAAGATAAGGTTCCGAACTCCATTCCTAGCAGGTCTCTTGAGGCCATCAAGTTTTCCGTATAACCCACTTCTATTTTCAACCACAATAAGCAGACGCGAAATTCTACAAATAAATCCCAAGAGACTTAGGGATGGCTTTAGAAAGTTTGGAAGTGACAAGTCAACCTTCCACGACTATCACATTCCCTATTCATGGATTTTAGAGCGCTTAGATTCACCAGGATCAATTCTAGAGATTGGAATTGGCACCAACGACCCAAGCCTTCCTTCCACAATGGGCAAGAACGGACAGCCCGGAGCAAGCCTGAGAGCTTGGAGGGCGATTGATAGGTTTCAACATGTTGTAGGTGCCGACATCGACAGAAATTGCCTATTTCAAGAAAATGGTATTTCCACTTTCTACGTAAACCAGTTAAGTGACGACACGCTTGACGCATTAGTCAAGGAAACCCAGAATCAATTTTCCTTCATCCTAATTATTGATGATGGCCTACACACAACCGAAGCAAATATTCACACCTTTGACATACTCTTTCCCATTTTAGAAATTGGTGGGTATTACGTGATTGAGGATATTCGAGAATCCGATTTTATAGACACATTCAATCAAATCGCGTCTCGGATTGACCTAAGACAAATTTCAATTTGGGCCAATCCTGCGAAATCGAGTGACAATACACTAATCATTATTTCTAAACTGGTATGAATTCAGATGTGGTAGGGCTCGTAACATTCGGTGATGGGAGATTGTCTTGGGCCTTAGCTCGGAAGAGATTAGTACTTCAGGCAAAGAAGTCAGATTTTTTTAACGTCGCGCAAGGCTTCACTCTAAACTCCATAAAACAAATGGCAACCCCTAGTGATTTAGATTTTATCTCCAAGAATAAGGATAGAGGATTTGGATATTGGCTGCACAAGCCGCTTACAATTCTGACCTTCTTAGAGCAGAACCCAAATGCTTCTATTGTGGTTTATTTGGACGCAGGTTCGGAGATTTCAGTAACTCCAAGGAGTATAGAGATATTCAACCAATACGTTCAGAGTGCAAAAGCAACTGGGGCAGTGTGTTTTCAATTGGATAACCTGGAGCGCGCATGGAATAAGGCTGATCTGGTTAAGTATTCTGAAATTGATTTACCCCATTTAAATAGTGGTCAAATAGCAGGCGGTCACTTAATCCTCGAGCGCAATTTTGCTTTTGAACTTTGCAATGCCTGGCTGATGATTATGCGGATTAACGAATACAAATTACTTGACGACACGCCTTCGGAACGAGCTGAACATCCGGACTTTATTGAACATCGACACGATCAGAGCATCCTTAGCTTACTGATAAAGAAATTGGGGAATTGTTGCATTCGACCAGCGTGGGAAATGGAGATTGGGGATAGACAACTTTCTGCTATGGGCCCGTTTATTGCGGCCCGAAACAAGACCCCTTTTCTACAATATACCGGCAATAACGTTCAGCGCCTTGGTTATCTTTTGTTTTCAGGGTTTACATCTTTTGCTAAAAAATGTCGAGCTCATCTTTGAAGTGTTCCATTAAAATGTCGTAAGGCGAATTTTTCTCGGGAATTTGTGCCCATTGGTTATGCCAGTGAATTGCAATAATATCCTTGGTCTCTCGCATAAATTGTTTCACATGGGAACCAGATCGAAAAAAAAGCTCTGACTGCCCCGATATTACAGAATTCGGGTCCCAAGCGGGATCAAGGAGATGATTTGGAATCATTTCGAATTCATAGGAATCAACGCGATCGCGACTATAAAGAACCCAGGGTAAGGCTGAGATGCCATACTGAAGGTTACCTATTATTTTTGAGCGTGCATTTGTTGCCATTTGAGGAACGAACAAAAATGCACTGTTTGCAAAATTATCGGTTCCCCATTGTGCTATCGCCCCAGATTTCCATTTTGTGAGAGTTAACGGACGCACAAGACAAATATCTAAGTCTAGGTAAAGAAAATCTGTTTGATTGAAAATACTAATTGCTAATGCACGAAAGATATCGGCACGATATGCCAGGTCGTTCACGAAGCCCGTGAAGGGAACATGGTGTGAAAAGGTGATCCCCTTTTTTGGAGATTTATTAAAGATATTCGGCTGGGAGGGAAGATGCTCAAATAAGGGAGAAATCTTGTAAATCACATATTTTCCTAATTTGAATATCCTGTTATCTTTCCAATGAGAAAATTTTGGGATTTGATTACTGGCCATCAAGCCAGTTAGACCGATAGATCTAATTTCAATTCTCAGTTCTAGAAGTAGATTAGCTAAACTGTCAGGAATAGAACCTTCAAATCCAGTATCAGATTCCAAATAAAGTATGTAAGGTAAATGGGGTTCATTCGCTCGGAAACTTAAAAAGTGTAAGCGTGAGATTTCGGGAAGTACCCCCGACCAATAAGAAATTACTGTTGTCGAAGAAATTCCAGCACTCTTCATTTTCGATGACGGAAGAGGACCGCAGTGCCATGTCTTTCATTTGACTCCCAAATAATCTCGAATTCCCCCCCTTTTTTAACGCCCTCGAGAATTGTCCTGCATTTGCGAGTGTTGGTGTCATCGAGAATGATCCATTGACTGACTCTCGACTTGAGCACCATGAATTCTGCCTGCGAAGAAAATTCACCGCCATCTAGTATTAGGAGGTCAATTTTATCTGGGACTTCACTCAAAACAAATGGCGCGTTTTTAACCCAAATTTCATCTTGATTGAGCCAGTCAAGTTCGGTCTTTGTTAAATTAATTCGATCGAAATCTAAAACTGAAACGAGAGATCCGAAAACCACTGTGAAAAAGCGATAATTTGCCAATGACTTCTTCGCCACTTCAAACATTCTCGGATTTACTTCAAAGCCCCAGACTTTCGTGGAGTAGTCACCATTTCGTGTCTTCCTTAAGACTCCTCTAACAATTGCCTTACTACTCCCACGGCCATTCCATGTTCCAACTTCAACTATTGACTCCACGCCTGGAAGGGAACTTATGAATTCAATCCACCTTCCGATCTGATGCTTCTTTTTGATCTGACCACTAAATTGAAAAGTCAGGCGCGAAGTGATTGGACGATACAAAGATCTTAAGACATTTCGAAACATATTCAATCCTAACGCTCAAGGTAAGCGTATCGAGTGCTCGACACCGATCGCTCATAGCAGGAGTTTAAATCTATCGATCAATTTTTGTCTCCCGTTGAAAAGACGAATATTTCTTAATTCTGTTTGCTTGCGTAGGAGAAATAAGTCATCTTGTAATGGGTTCAAATCTTCATTCAACTCGCCTAAATCGTGAATTTGTCTAACACCAGGCATGAGCTCGGAATTATAGAAATCGGCTCGATCTAGCCACCAATCAATAAAACCATTCGCGCTGTAATTCGCCGGGTTCTCTGTAGACAATTCAGAAGTATTGAGTCCCTTAACCTGGAAGTAGGATAATTCTGTGAGCACTCCCGGAAACTCCAACGCCAATTGTTTTAATAAATCCCGATCGGGCACACGAACGGGAATACCCGCTGTTGCGTACTCAAAAAGTGACATCGTGCTTATGTTGTACGGTATATAAAGCACCTCGCAAATCAAGTCAAAATCTTTCCAGGTGAAGTTTTGGCCAAGAACTTTCCGTATCCCAATCCATTCTCCCCGAGTTAAAGACTCGATTTTTTCTTCAAGCCGTGCAGATCGAGAAACGATTACTCGTTTCGACCCCTTTCCTGAAAATCGAAAATTTGTATAATCACATAGCGAAGGCGTAATAGTAGAATTAATACCCGTAAAATAATTTAAATAGTCGTTATCACCCTGGTTATTGCTTGAAATTAAAATCCTAGAAGATTTATCTGCTTCCACTAGATCTCGGTTCAACTTGCCCCACAAATCTGGACTTGACGTGTAGGGAGCTTCATATCTTGTTGAATTGAGTATGAGAATGGGTTTCTTGTACGGTAAGAATATCTGCGCAAATGCCGGTGTGTGTGTGACCACAAATCCATCAAATTGACTCAAAAATTTGCAATACTCGAGATTAAACTCCGCAATCAAATTAGGATTTAACCCAGACCAAGTCGCATTATTGATTACACGAACAGGATCGCTTATTTTGAATAAACTTCTTATAAATCTGTTCGAGCCAGAAATTGACCAAGAAATTAATTGAAGATCTGCTTCTTCAATGGCCGGCGCCAAGTCTCTTAAAACGCTTATGTGAAGATCGAGATTAAAAATCAGAGGTTTGCAAGATTTCTTTCTTATATAGACGCTATTGCGGTCGATAGCCATTTGTTGAGATCGCGCCTTAATAAGGATTCGTTTCGCCCAACCCCTCACTTGTTTACGGAATCTCAAAGTTCGCTCAACTCAGCGGTATCGATAATTTTTGACTCCCAAAAAGAGCGCTTCAATATATCGAAATTATATTCTCTCAGGGACAAATCTACCCATAGTCGGTGAATATTTTCACGATCTAGCAAGTCCGCCCAACTACCCAATTTAATTACTGGTAAATTATCGTAAAAATAATCCATAGATGGGTTTGCAATCACGACAGGGATTCCCCCCATGTACAAGGTTTCCCAAAATCTATGGGTATCGATACCGTTTCCTTCTGGACATAAAACCATGCTCGAGGAGCGTAATTTCTGCAAGTAGTTAATCCGCCCGGAATTACTAAATTCGGGCCTTTCAACTGTAAATGCATACAGCCCAATTTGTTGTTCAATAAATTCAAGTAAAGGTTTACGTATTGAGCTTTGATTGCTTGCGGTGAAATTCACATAAATGCTTCCAAATAAAATATCTTTAGCAACGAATGAGTCATTTGCTGAAAGAAAGTGACTCTCGTTGCCAAGGATTCGATGTATCGGAGAATCATCACAATCATTGGTTATGCCTAGTGGCAACGAAGCCAATCTATTTGAGAGTGGACGTGAATTGACTGCGTAAACATTGCTGACACCCGCAAAAGAAAGTATCTTCATATCAATTTGTTTTGTCGGAAGGTCAGAGTGACCAATAAGCAGTGTAGAACCTCGAAACTCGCTAGCTCTTGATATTAGTGGGGCAATGTGATTGCCACGCCATAACCCACCCTTATACAAAAAATCCCGCTTCAGGTAAGAGATGCCTTCGGAAATGCTCGCGAAATGAAAGAATTTATCGCCTGTAATAATTTCATTTTCTTTGACGAGTCCTTCGATATCCCTGAAGGCACCAGTATTGATCACAAGAAAAGTCTATAGCACCTGCAAGATGGGAAAGGATGCGACCCTAAGTCAAGCAATATAGATGTTATTCGATATACAATATTTGCATGGCACGAATACTCGTTACTGGCTCAGCGGGTCTTCTTGGGACAAATCTTTCAAAATTACTCCTGGAAAGAGAACATGACGTAATCGGGTTGGACAATTTGCGTACAGGGCAAATAAAAAATATACGAGAGCTTGAGAAAAAAAAGAATTTTAGGTTCATCGAGCACGATGTAAATCTGCGATACGAGTTTGCAGTCGACGCCATTGTGAATCTTGCGTGCCCTGCTTCGCCCGTTCACTACCAGAAGGATCCAATCTATACTTTTCAAACCAACATAAACGGCGCAATGAACGCATTGCTTTTGGCAGAAAAACTAGGTGTGCCAGTCCTACAAGCATCAACATCTGAAATTTACGGAGATCCATTGGTGCACCCTCAACCAGAAACTTACTGGGGGAATGTGAATCCAATCGGAATTCGAAGTTGTTATGACGAGGGGAAGCGCGGCGCAGAGACACTGTTCGCAGATTTTAGACGCCATAGACAAGTACAAACGAAGATAATGCGAATTTTCAATACTTATGGGCCTGAGATGGCAATCAACGATGGACGAGTAGTCAGTAATTTTATTACTCAAGCATTAACAGACAAACCCATTACGATGTTTGGAAGTGGAAATCAAACACGTAGTTTTTGTTATGTGAGTGATCTTGTCGAAGGGATGTACTCTTTTCTGTTTAGCCCAGAGGATTTACAGGGACCTATAAATTTTGGTAATCCACGAGAAAATACCATGCTTGAGTTAGCCCGTACGATCATCGAGATCACAAAGAGCAAGTCAGAAATCTTGTTTGAGGAACTTCCCAGTGATGACCCGGACAGAAGAAAGCCAGATATTTCAGTCGCAAAAGCCTCACTAAATTGGACACCAAAAATAAGTCTTGAAGAGGGGCTTGAGAAAACCATCAACTCGTTTAGAAAACGACTTCTTTGAAACCTTTCACAGTGGTAATTCCACTAATTCCACAACACGACTCGAAAATTCGGGACATACTCTCAAGATTAGTTTTTGAGCAAGAGTTAATTGAAGAAGTGATCCTCTGTAGAAGTGAATCGATTGCCCATAGCTCTATATTGACACTCAAATTTTCACTCCTTGCAAAGACTTTGAAATTTAATCCACCAGTCACGGTGAATGCTATTTCAGGAGTTGCTAGAGATGGGACGAACCGAAATAGGGGATGGGAAAATTCTAGAACCAAGTATGTCGCCTTTATTGACGCAGATGATTTTTACTTCGATGGAAGACTTAAATTGATACTTCATTCACTTGAATTGACTAACGCTGATGCGATCATTCATGATTATGCAAACCAAAATGAGATAGAAGAAGATCGAAATATAGAAAATTTGGGAGAATTTAGAACGGCGCCATTGTATGCCGGATCCATGGTGGAGGATTCGGGCCTTCGAGAAATTTTGGATGAATTCGGAAAGCCTGTTCAGGCTCATTTTGCACATATAACGGTTAAGAATGCTGTAAGGGAACAACTTCAATTTACATCAAAATTTCCGGGCGCTGACTGGGAGTTCGTTGTGAATCTCATTGAAAATGGGTTTAATCTTCAATACATACCGCTCAAGCTTTCGGCATGGAGCAGGAGTCGCTCTTTTAGGTACTACCTTCGATTGTTCCGAATGAGATATTTTAAGAAAGCCACGACCTTTTTTAAATGAAATTTCAAGTATATAAGCAGGTGCCGAAAAGTTTTCGATCTGATTTCTGCTCCTAATTTGCGTAGTGACTCATCTATGTTTTCATTCTCATCAACACTCTCGCCCATATATGGAACTTGAATATTCAATTTGTTAGCGAAGGAAAATAGGCTGCGGCAAGAATAAAACGAGTCCGTTAAGAATTTCGACGAACCCATCTGAAAATACACCTTCTCCGCAAGAAAATTCTGATCTTGACCGAATTCTGAACCAAATTTTCGAGCATTATCCCAATCAATTCCCAAGTCCCGAATCTTTGCTGTTGTCCCCCATAACCCCCCCAAAATCAATGCATTATGGTGGGGGTGGTCGCGAATAATATGGAAATTTCTCTTTGATTTAATCCAATCTTGGATTGCACAGAGTTCGATGTTGCTAATTCTGGAATCAGCATCTCTAAATAAGAGGAAATCGAAGTTATAGTCGAAAATTGCTTTATATCGCCAGAACATTCCGTTTAGATGCCAATCAGATTCTTGACGCTTGACAATTGCTCCAAAATTGAGCAATTGGGATTCCACTTCATAACTTATGCTTTCACCTAAATAGAAAAGAGCTTTCCATTCGGGACCCAGACTCTCAATTTGTTGAGCATTTTTCAGAGCCCCAAGAATGTATTTAGGTGAATCTCCATAGAGCGAGTAACTGACTAAAATTGGAATATTCAAAGAAGGATCCAATTGACCGGTAGAAGAAATGATGGATTTTGCTTTGTATTAAACCATCGCTTCGGAGCTATTACCAAGGGATCTTCTGTATAAGCGAGATTTGAAGCCCACCAACTGTAAGTAGAATTCGAAATAATAAATGAGGAACCTAATCTCATCGCTTCGAAATTCCCAGCCGAGTCGTTTAAGTCGAAGTCAATTATTCTGGTATTCGCTGGGAGCCAATCCCCAAAAAGCGTGATTGCCTTTGAGGGGTCGTCTGAAAAGAGCCAGACTCGCGAATTTGGAAAATTGAGCCTTGCGGATCGTACCCCTTCAGAATAATAGGTTCCGTCGAGTATCCCAAGCTCAGGGATATTTTCGTAGTCTCCGAGACGCACATGCAAGATTATGGGGCGTTCTTCTTTTGCCAAATCGACCAAATCTGATAGCCAGTCTCGGTCAAATTTCAACGAGCCGGATCGCAAAATTTCTCTTACCCGAGGCAACTCGAAGTATTTGAAGGTATGAAAGGCTCCAATTGCAACCCTATTACCTGAATTGACGGTGAATAGACTGTCATAACCTACGCCATCAGCTACGAAGTATCTAGTTCCAGATAAAATGATTTTAGAAGTATGCAGGAACTTCCTTAGTAGGGAACTCGTCGATGTCTTTGCCGAAAACTTAAATAGCAAGTTGATGTAAAAGGACGTAACAAGCCTAAAAGTTTTTCGCTCAATAAAAACTATGGGTATATCGAAATCAAAGGAACCGATGTCAGGGAGACCGCTTGCATTTCTTCTGATTTTAGATGAACTGCAATCGAAGAAAACAGTCCCTTCAGACCGAGCTAGAGCGGCAGCAAGCTGGAAAAACTGATTTCCCAACCCTCCGTTTAGCGCCAACAATTTGTCGGAATTCCTCTGAGTCACAATTTGACCTGGTTAGCAAAAAGCAGCTTTAGGAACTTCGGAAATTGTAGTGGCTTATCCAAAATAAAAAATATTTCAGTAGAAAGTTCAAAAAAATATACAATCTTAAATTTGAAAGGAGTCAGTCTCAGTATCGTGGCCATGTTCTTAAGGTACATAACGCAGGCAGTGCTTACCACATCCTTAACTTCAGATTTCGTGTACAAGAGTATCTGTTTATTAGCTGCCACTAAATCGTTTAATGCGCGCCGGTTACTCGTCTGCTGTTCGCCGAAACCGAGTCGATAAGTGTAGAAATAAAGTTCTTCCTGATGCATTATTGGACTTCGTGAGAGTACTTTGATCAGAAAACATTGGTCTTCACCCATACTCAAATCCGGAAAGAATATGCCTTTAATTAAGGACTTTTTGTAAACAAAGCGAGTGAATCCAGGGAATATTCCTAAACTTTCTGGAAGTGCCAGATCGGCATGGATAAAAACTTTGCGAGTCGCATCACTTCCACTTCTTTGAATTTTGATCCCAGCGATTGCCATTTCTGACTTTGCTCGTTCAGCGCCGAGAGTTAGTTGTATTAGAAGTGGGTATTCAATCAAGTCGTCAGAGTCTAAGAAGCAAACCCATTCAGATTTCAAGACCTTTAATCCTGCGTTTCGCGCCGATCCCGCGCTCCCAAAATGCCCGAATATCGATGTTATATCCAAATCAGAGAATTGCTCTAAAAGTCTTTCAATCGTAAATCGATCTTCAGCAAGGTCGGAGTCACATACCAAAATAAATCTTAAAATAAATGGCCTACTGGAAGAAAGTACTTTTGAGAGATTGAAAAGTCGATTTTGGATATCAGTTATAGGAATTATGACAGAAATGTCTGGGGACATAAAGTAATAATAAGCCCATAGTCGTGGATTGCTCTCATTGAATCGCTGCGTAGATTAATCTAATCGCATGAACACGTTGAGCCGCAAATCTACGGAAGTCATTTTGCAAGGGGGACTTGGGAATCAACTTTTTGGCTGGGCGGTGGGCTTAACTCTGCAATCTAAGCTCAAATCCGATTTAGCCTTGAATGTTTCACAACTGAATCACCGGGCATTCGGTATCCCAAATTCTTTATTACACGGCGTTTCAATCTCATACGTTCATCCAACTTACGCGCTATCGAAAAGTGTTTACTTGAAGAAACTCTATAGGACACTGTTTCAAAAAGGAAATTATTTCGAAAGAACCTTTGATTACGAGGATAGGTTTACCCAAATCAACACTCCAAAAAGATTGTTTGGGTATTTTCAATCGTACCGATATTTCGAAGATGTTGAACCCATAATTATGTCCCGTCTTGAATCCTTTCAAGAATTTTCTCAGCAATATCGAGATTTACTTAAGAGAATGCCCACTAATTTTGTGTCCCTTCATATTAGGAGGGGCGACTATTTGAATAATCCGAATTATCATCGTCTTTTGGACATGGAGTATTACTCAGCTGCACTGGCGAAGGTAAGGCTTACCCATGCAGAATCGCCAGTTGTCGTTTTCAGTGATGACAAGGAGTTCGCCATAAAGCTTTTCCCCTCACAGAACGTAGTCTCAAGCGAGGATCTCTCAGATCCTTTTGAAACCATGATTCTTATGTCAAAAGGAGTCGCACTTATAGGAGGTAATAGCAGCTTTAGCCTCTGGGCGGGTTACTTAATGAACCATCAGATGAAAATTACCGTGTTTCCAAAGCAATGGTTTGCGCCTGGAATTAACAGCAGAGATCAATTGATGCCAACTCAGATGCATCGAATTTGACTATAATTGTGAGCAGTTGAACCTTTGTCCAACGACTTGGGTGACTAATTTCAGAAGTTGGTGGGTACAAAATATGATTCGCAATCTCATCCTAAGTTTTTTAGGTCCCAAAAACATTCTTATCAGAAGTTTTCGATTACTACCTATCGGAGATCGTAAGAGAATTCCATTAGTGGTTGTGCTTCAAGTATTACTCGCCGGCTTGGATTTAGTTGCAGTTGCCCTAATTGGTGTTATTGCTGCGATTGGCATTAGCGGGGTTCGCTCCGACCAACTACCGACAAATATTTTCAAAATTCTTGAAATAATGAAAATCAATACATTTACACTGCAAGTTCAAACTACAATTTTGGGCGTATTTGCAGGACTGCTTTTGATTTTGAGAACACTTTTTTCTATATCAGTGACAAAGCGCACGCTTTACTATTTGAGTAAAAAAGGTGCCTCGATAGGCTCAGAGATATTTTCAAAACTGATTGCCCAGCCACTAACTGAAGTCCAGAGACACTCAACTCAGGAAATCGTTTACGCCGTAACCAACGGGGTAGCGGCGATTACACTTGGCGTACTCGGGGCTTTCATCATGACTCTTGCTGACATAATTATTTTAGTCGTGATATTGATTGGTCTTTTTATTCTGAACCCGTTGATGGCAGCAATAATGGTCGTATTCTTTGGTGCCACAGCGACTATTTTATACAAATTAATGTCAAATAAGTCGCACCAGCTTGGAATTTCACAGGCGAAGAAAAACATCATAACGAATCAAAAGATTATTGAAGTCTTAAATTCTTATCGTGAACTAATGGTTCGAAATAGAAGAGATTATTACTCAAGAGAGGTCTCAAAGGTTCGCTTAGATTCATCAATGATCCAAGCAGAGCTTCAATTTCTCCCGAATATAAGTAAATACGTGATTGAAACCATGATTGTCGTTGGTGCATTGCTAATCTCTGCAGCAGAATTTCTGTTCCAGAGTGCAAATGCGGCCGTTTCAACGTTATCGGTCTTCTTGGCAGCTGGGACTCGAATAGCGCCCGCAATTCTTCGAATCCAACAAGGAGCTATTTCCATTCAAGGAGCTGCGGGAGGCGCAGAGAAAACATTACAATTAGTCGAAGATTTGAGAGACGCAAAACCACTGAGTACCACTTCAGACAGAGTGACAACAATCCACAACGGTTTCATCCCAGAAGTAGAAATAGAAAATTTGAGCTTTACCTACCCCGGAAACTCTAGACCTGCACTGAACGATGTTTCATTAAGAATTCCAAGTGGCTCGCTGGTCGCCATTGTAGGACCTTCGGGAGCCGGTAAAACTACCCTTGTGGATATTTTATTGGGCGTGATTAGGCCGCAATTAGGTACGGTGTTGATATCTCATCATTCACCAGAGTCCGCAATCTCAAGTTGGCCAGGAGCTATTGCCTATGTTCCCCAAGATGTCTTAATCATCGAAGGTTCTATAGCTGAGAATGTGGCTTTTGGTTTCCCCGCAGATAGTCTCGACGACAACAAGATATTGGCAGCGTTGAGATTTGCAAACCTTGAGGATGTGGTTCTCGAACTCCCCGAGGGTTTACATTCTCAAGTAGGTGAACGAGGAACGAAGTTAAGTGGTGGCCAAAGGCAACGTTTAGGAATCGCAAGAGCCCTTTTCACAAGCCCACAACTCTTGATCTTAGATGAGGCGACCAGTACTTTAGATGCTCAGACCGAGGCTCAAATTTCAAGTTCAATAAATAACCTGAAGGGTCAGGCAACTGTCGTAATGATTGCTCATCGATTGAGCACGGTTGCAAAAGCTGATTTAGTCGTGTACTTAGCCAACGGGGTTATTCAAGCTATTGGAACTATGACCGAAGTCCGTGCGAGTGTTCCAGATTTTGACATTCAGGCGAAGCTTATGGGCCTTTAACTATGCTTGAACGTTGTCTTTGAAGACATTATTTTCCTTTCGGTAGTCGATCTGCGGACGATCCGCAGTTCGGCTTGAGCGTGTGGTATGTCTCATAAGTAATGAGAAGGTAGTTTTCGAGCAATATGTCCGTTATGTCTACTCTTCGGGACAATGTAGGGTTCGATTCGTAGTAGGGGATAGAGGCAGCGACGGTTGCTTCTGCAGTACAAAACCGGTTACCAAAGGATCATTACAGTGGCACTGAGCGTATGGACAGTTGCTGAACTGGGGGCTTTCTACACTGAGCACCGTTCAGAGCTACTTGCCCATGCCAATCGCGTCCTGAAGGATTCAGCCAAGGCTGAAGAGATCACCCAAGATTCACTTATTAAGTTCATGCTCGCCGCCCCTGAGCTTGAATCAGCAGATCACGCACTTTCTTACCTGCACCGCACCATCGAAAACCTCTGCATCGACTACTTCCGCATGGAAGGGCGCCGTCCAAACCTTGTGGTTATCGACGATGCCCAGGCTGAAGTTGAGGCTGCATGGCAGGTAAATGGCGATCACTCAGA
>Ga0209188_1001973_pt1 | contig 15636 bp, 7 predicted proteins | sample C_130625_EF_Meta_FD_187307 | JGI IMG/M metagenome (GOLD analysis project Ga0209188, IMG submission 187307) | Freshwater microbial communities from Lake Croche, Canada to study carbon cycling - C_130625_EF_MetaG (SPAdes) (version 2) | ecosystem: Environmental > Aquatic > Freshwater > Lake | place...
AACAACAGTAACACTCCTTTTAGAGAGAAATAGATAAAATGGCAGGTGCTAATTCAAATATTCAAATAACGGACTTGGATTTTAATACAATTAAAACCAATCTGAAAAAATATCTACAGTCGCAAGACACACTAAAAGACTACAATTATGAGGGTTCTGCACTTTCTAATCTTTTAGATTTGTTGGCATATAATACACAATACAATGCATACTACCTGAATATGGTGGCTAATGAAATGTTCTTAGATTCCGCCATTCAGCGTTCTTCTGTTGTTTCCCATGCAAAACTGTTAAATTATACACCAAAGTCAGTCACAGCACCTACTGCATTAATTGATTTGAAGATAAATGAGGTTACTGATGCATCTTTGACTTTACCAAAATTTACAAACTTTTTATCTGAAGCAATTGATGGTGTGAACTATAAATTTGTTACAATAGATAATCATACTGTCAATACAAACACCTATAATAATACAGTTACTTTTTCAAATTTAACTATCAAACAAGGTGAACCAGTTAATCTGACATTTACTTATGATGCTGCGGCTAATCCGGCCGGTATATTTGAAATACCTGATGCTGATGTAGACACTTCTACACTAACTGTCGTGGTACAACAAAGTTCATCAAATTCATATTCTGAAGTTTATACATTAGCACAAGAATATTTGGATTTAACATCATCTACTGCTTCTTACTTTTTACAAGAAGGAACAAATGGTTACTACCAAATCTATTTCGGTGACGGTGTTCTAGGTAAAGCACTCTCAGATGGCAATGTAATACTAATTTCTTACATAACATCAAGTGGTATTTCAGCCACAGGAGCTAATACTTTTGTACTAATGGACTCAATTTCTGGCTACTCCAATACCGTTGTTACAGGCGTCTCCAGTGCGATCCAAGGGTCTGACAAAGAATCTATCACTTCTATCAAATACACTGCTCCTAAGTCGTATTCCGCACAGGGGAGAGCAGTTACTAAAGAAGATTATATCTACCTGATACAGAATAATTCTGGTATATTTCCAGTTGACGCAGTAAATGTCTGGGGTGGCGAAGATAATGACCCACCAGTTTATGGTGTTATCTTTGTGGCAATTAAACCAAAAGGTGGATATTCTTTAACAAATAGCCAAAAAACGATTATTGAAAAAGAGATTATTAAACCAATTTCTGTGGTTACGGTAAAACCAAAAATTATTGATGTTGATTATACTTACTTGGTAATAAATTCAAATATTTTATATTCTCCGAAATTAACACAATACTCAACTTCACAATTACAAAGTTTAGTTTATTCCGCCATTCAAACTTTTGCATCATCAACATTAAACACATTCAATTCAACATTCCAATTGTCTAGTTTAATTTCTACTGTACAAGCGGTAAGTCCATCTTTTATTACAAATGATGCAAACATAGTCTTACAAAAGAGATTTACACCAGATTTATTTAATTCTACGACATATACATTTAACTTTGGTACGTCATTGAAAAAAGACATTTACTCAAAGAGTATTAGTGCAACACCATCTTTCCAATATATCGATACAAAGAATAATAATATATTAAGAGATGCTGTTTATTTGGAAGAAACACCTTCTCCAACAACATCAATTGATTCAATTTCTGTTGTAAATCCAGGTTATGGATATACGGATACACCAACAGTTACTATTTTGGGTGATGGTTCAGGTGCAGCGGCTACGGCTACTATTGTAAATGGCCAATTAAATAGTATTGAAATAACAAATTCTGGTTATGGATATACACAAGCAATTGTACAAATTTCTGGTGGAGGCGGTTACTTAGCGACAGCTTCGGCTGTTTTAGGTGGAAATATAGGTATACTCAGAACATATTTTTACGATAATGGAGTAAAAACTATTTTGAATCCTACTGCAGGTACGGTAGATTATGAAAATGGTATTGTAAATCTAACCAACTTCAATCCAGTAGATGTAAATAATCCATTAGGTGTGTTAAGTATACAAGCAATTCCAAATTCAACTATCATTTCTTCAAGTAGAGATAAAATTATTACATTAGACAATACAGATACTAATGCAATCAACGTTAACATTACATCCAAATCATAATGATTCAATTCACCAACAAAACTTCTCTACAAGTTGCAGAACAACTTCCTGAGTTTGTTCGGGACGATGTTAACTATCAAACGTTTGTTTCTTTTATAGAAGCATATTATGCTTGGTTAGAAACTACAAACTCAGCTAACTCACTTAGTACAATTGCAAATGTAACAGGTCAAGGTGTAAGTTATGGTTCAAAGAACCTACTAAATTATGTTGACGTTGACAATACACTTGATGATTTTATTGCATATTTCATTAATGATTTCTTACCTTACATACCAGAAGATGCACTGGCGGATAAAAGAAAATTATTAAAGATTTCTAAAGAATTATATAAAACAAAAGGTATTGAAAAATCATATAAGTTTTTGTTCAGAGCTTTGTATGGTTCTGAAGCAGAAACTTTTAACACATCTGACCAGATTCTAAAGGCATCTGATGGTAAATGGATTATTCCAAGGTCTGTTAAAATCAACTCATTAGATGATAAATGGTTATTAATTGATAATCTTAGACTATTTGGTGAAAGTAGTAAAGCATACGCTATTGTAGATTATGCCAAAAAAGTTGGAACTAAAACTGAAATCTTCATATCTAGTTTACAAAGAACATTCACATCAGGTGAATATATTCGTGTAGTTGATAATAATAACCTAGATGTTTATTATTTGGATGGAGAATTATATTTTCAAAACCAAGGGTATTCAATACCAAACACAGCAACTATTTTAACAGAAAAGATATTGGGTTACGTTGCTTCAGTAACACTTAATCCAAGTTACAAAGGACTTTTCTATAATGCTGGAGATCCAGTTGTTTTCTATGGTGGTTTAAACACCGAAATTGCCGATCCTAATAAAGCTGCAGCTGAAGTCGGTTCAACAACAAAAGGTAGTGTTAAGAGTATTGTTGTTGTTAATCCATCCAACGGTTATAGATTATCACCAAATACAACAATTTCAATCACGGGTGGTGGAATTGGAACAGGCGCACTCGCTCAAGTTTCATTATTAGATTCAAGTAAACAAACTGTTATCACTTTGGCAACCAGTAATACACTAGGTTCGATGGCAAATGTTTGGTTGGGTAACTCGGCCATAGCTCAAACATATACTAGGTTTGCTGTCACGGCAAATACTAATTCTAGATTGATTGATGCTTTGACCTTCAATTCATATACTGTTGCACCAATAGCTTCAGTACAATTATTGAGTTCTGGTTCAAATTATGATAGTATTCCAGCTACTGAGGCAATATCAACGTATGCAACATCTAATGGTGCAAACACCGGAACAGACGACTTTAGATATCTTGGAATACTACAACCAATTCAAATTGTGAATGGTGGTATAAACTACTCAAATTCAAATACAATAACGATTGTTGGTGGAACAGGTTATGGTGCTTATGCTAACATTAGAGTGAATTCTGCTGGTTCTATCATCTCAGCAAATTACATTTATTCAAGTTCAAATACAGTATTTAATTATCCTTTGGGTGGTTTAGGTTACAGACCAGAATATTTACCAACAGTTACAATAAATTCAAATACAGGTTCAAATGCCTCATTAGTTGTTACTGGAATTATGGGTTATGGTGCCATATTTTCACCAACAACAGATAGTATCGGTTCTATTTCTTCAATCACATTATTAGATTCAGGTTCAGATTATCTTTCAACACCAAATGTATCAATCAAGGTAGCTGACATTGCCGTAAGTAACGTATCAGTTTTAAATTTACCAGTTTCTGGTGATATTGTCTACCAAAAAGATTCTTCTAATAATACAATATTTACTTCATATATCGATTCTATAACAAAATTAACTACAGCTTCACCATATAATCCAGCAAATGATGTATATCAATTAAGAACATATGATTATGTAGGTTCTTATAGTCAAACGGCAAATTTACGGATTAGTAAGGCAACATCAGCTTCACTAATATTGAGTCCACAGAAATATTATACGAATTCTGTTGGTATACCATCAAGTATTAAGATATATGGAGACGGAACAGCAAAAGCTGATGCAGGTTTTGTTGGCGGTATTATTGTTGGCCAAGGTAAGTATTTAAACGATGATGGTCAAGTATCAACATTTGGTCTGGTTTTAGAAAGTCAAGATTACAACAATTACACATATGTGTTGTCAACAGAACAAGCTATAAAAACATACAAAGATTTGGTTCTGAATCTGCTACATCCATCTGGCATGAGACTCAGAGGAAGAAACTTATTAAAAACTGGTGAAAAATTCAAACTAACTGTAACTGATAATTTCCAAAAAGGAAACACACTTTCTTATGTGGCAGGTTCTGCTGCATATGCCACGCTGGCAGTACCTAAGGAAACCAGTACAATCAGTAATAACATCATCAAGTTTACAAATGTAATCTCAGGTAATATTGGAAATACAATTTTTGCTAATGATTGGATTAAATTTACGGCATCAAACAAGATAAATGCATATTCAATCATCACCAAGGTTGATTGGGCTAATAATCAAGTATACATGACCGACAATGTATTTTTGACATTTGCAAATGTTGCTTATGGTTCAGTAAACGCATCGTCAAACATCATAAATATAACTACAATGACCGGCCAATTTGACGGTAATTTTGGTACATTTACTGATATAACTCCATCAAATAATATTATTTACGTTGGAGATAGTGTTTCTTTCAACGGAGTAACATACTACACAGTCACGAAAGTATTCAGTAATGGCAATTTCTCAATAAACAATAGTTCTTTGGGACCAATTGCAAATACATTCATTAGTGTAAATAAGAACGCTAATACACAATCAGTAATGATTTTTGGTGATGTAGGATTATACAACTATCCAGAATTATTAACAGAAGATGGTTACTCGCTTTTGACTGAAGCGGGTGGGTACATACTAATAGGGTAAAAAATGTCAACAATAAAAATATCAGAACTACCAGAAATAACACATTTCAGTACAAATACTGGAGGAACATTATTTGTTGGTGTAGATTTAGCTACCGGTACAACAGGTAAAGCAAATTTAACCACTTTAGGTGAAGGACTTTATGCATTCCAACCATTAAAAGTTGGTCAAAATCAGGTATTATTTTCTAATACTATTGGCCAATTTTCCGGCAATTCAAATACATTTTTACAAATCAATCACCAAAACTTTAATGCCAACGGTTCTACTGATTATGTAGCCTCTACAAGTGATTCTGATAATTCCAACAAATACATTGATATGGGTATTGACGGTCCAACATATAATGATCCAGTCAATTACCCATTCTTTAAACCATATGATGGTTATCTGTATGTTTATGGACCTTCCAGTACAAGTTCTTCAGGCAACTTAATTGTTGGTACCGCATCTTCTAATAGCACAATAACATTTATTACTGGATTATCTTCTTATAAAAATGTTGTTGCTAAGATGACTTCTACTGGATTGTCATTAAACACACAATCTTATATCACATTTGGTGATGGTTCTATACAAACAGTTGCATATAATGCAGGAACTGACGTAACTCAAAATACTAGATTGACAATTATTGAGGCTACCGATGCAAGTCAAAATGCTCGCATGACTATCATAGAAGGTGTTGATGTTACACAAAACACATCGATGGCAGCAACTGACGGTAAGATGCAGTCAGCATATAACTTGGCCAATACCGCAGTTCAAAATACTGCCGTGATTCAATTACAAACAGTTCAACTTTCTGGTAATTTGATTGCCAATACTATTATTGCAAATACTTTTGTATATGGTTCTGCTACTGCCAATGCAATGGTTACTCAGCTGACTAGTAAATCTACGGCAGTTACAGCAAACGGTATCTCCGGTCAGATTACAATGAATAACGCTGCATTAGCTGGCCAAGCATATGCAACTTTCACAGTCAATAACAGTTATGTTAAACACGTTAATGATATACCTTTTGTTGCAGTACAAAATTCAGTAACAACACCAAATCCATATCAAGTTTGTGTTGGTGGAGTTGCTGTTGGTAGTTTTAATATTTCTGTATATAATTCTGATTCAGGCGGCGGTTCATCACACTCTGATGCAATCGTTTTGAATTGGGGATTAATCAGAGTCGGAAACTAACTAGGAAATAAATAATGGCAATTCAAACCGCTAATTCATCACTACTAGTATATGGTAGTAAAGTTTATGAAGTGTTACAGTATTATCTGGCACCATCTGTACAGGCATATCAAACATCTACGGTTAACAATAATTTGTATGCTTTTATTGGTCGTACTATTGAATGGGACGACCCGTTGAATCCACCAGTTCCAACACAAGACCAGTACTCAATTAAAAAAGTTTTTAAAGATATTATTGCGGCTAAAAAAGTTACTAGCGCTGATATTTTACCTGTTATTCCTAGGAGAGATTGGACTTCAGGTACTGTATATGATTATTATGATGATAAAGTTGATATGTTTACAATGGATTCACAGAACTTGGTATCTAAAAATTTCTATGTAAGAAATAAATTTGACCAGGTGTTTAAATGTCTATGGAACAACAACGGCGGAATGTCTACACAAGAACCACAATTCTTACCTGGAACATTTGATTCTACATTTTTAATTCAAACTTCTGATGGATATAAATGGAAGTTTATGTATTCTATTAATGGTGGTATCAAACAAAAATTCTTAGATGAAAATTGGATACCATGTCCGACAGGTTCTTCATTGCCAAGTCCAGCTGTGTCAGCTGCTGGTGCCGGTTCAATCGATGTGATAAACATCTCAACAATAGGACAAGGATATGATCCATTAGGCGTCACAATTAATATTGTTGGTGACGGAACTGGCGCTACAGCTTCCGCTGTTGTAAATGCTGCCGGTTATTTAACTGACGTTACAATGATTACTACAGGTACAAACTATACATATGCAGATACTTCCATTGTTGTCTCAACAGGATTTGCTGCGCCAACAGTTGCAGCAGTAGCATCTTCTCCTGTATCTCCTTCAGGTGGCCATGGGATTGACCCTATTTCTGAATTAGGTTGTAATAATGTAATGTTATCTTTAGACTTCTCTGGTGATGAGAATGGTACAATTCCAACAGATTTGACTTTCTATCAATTAGGTTTGATATTAAATCCACAAGCAACAAGTGAATTACCCAATCTCGGTACAGCAAGTAGATATGATGCAACACTTCAACTATTTGTTTCACCAGGAAGTGGTTCTTATGTTGCTGGTCAGACAGTTTATCAGGGTGCTTCTATAACCGAAGCAACATTTACTGCTACAGTTGCTAGTTTTAATGCATCGACCAATATATTAAGAGTCATAAATACTGAAGGTACAATTAATACTAATCAACCATTATTTCAAAATGCGAATGGTGCAATCAATTCTGCCATCCGAACACTTTTGGGATATAGTGAACCTGATTTCATTAAAATGTCTGGATATATGACCTACATAGAAAATAGAACGGCAATATCAAGAAGTTCTGATGGTACGGAACAATTCCGTGTCGTATTAAGATTTTAATTTGGAAAATAAAAATGGCAAATAATTTTAACGTAGACCCATATTATGACGATTTTGACTCAGTAAAGAATTTCCATAGAATTCTTTTTAAACCTGGTTATGCTGTTCAAGCCAGAGAGTTAACACAATCACAGACAATTTTACAAAATCAGATTACAAATTTCGCTGATGCCATTTTTGCACAAAATACTCCAGTATCTGGTGGTAAAGTTACGGTCAATCAAAACGTTTATTATTTGAAATTGAATACAACAGTCGGTTCAACAACTATTGCAGCTTCTAATTTTTCTAATGGTATCATTTATAATAGTGATTCTAGTGTTGTCGCCAAAGTAGTTTACACGATTGAAGCAACCACGACTGCTTCTGGTGCTGCCGGTGACTCACCAACTTTGATTGTCACTTATATTACAGGTTCTAAATTTGCTTCAGGTGACACAGTTTATTTGAAGGATTCTAATTATTATGCAACTCTGATTACTTCAACAGATACAAATCCAGCAACAGGATTGAGTTCAGTCGCTTCTATTTCAGATGGTGTATTCTATGTCAAAGGCAACTTTGTGGCAGTTTCTGCTACAACCACATACTTAGAAAAATATTCTTCTACACCTTCGGTCAGAGTTGGTCTAAACGCCACAGAAAGTATTGTTACGGCCGATACAGATAGTTCATTATTGGATCCAGCAATTTCTGCATCCAACTATCAAGCTCCAGGTGCCGACCGTTATCAAATATCATTGGACTTGGAGACAAGGCCACTCACATTGGGTAATGATGATAACTTTATTGAATTGGTTCGTTTAAGTTCTGGTTCAATTCTTAAACAAGTAAACGATACAGTTTATTCTGTTATTGATGATTACTTTGCTAAGCGCACTAATGACACCAACGGAGACTTTACTGTAAGAGATTACACATTAACTCCTAAAGCTAATACAATCAATACCGCCAAGTATGATTTGGGTATCAGTAAAGGCGTTTCTTATGTCCGTGGTTATCGTTTGGAGAACCAGAGTGATGTTACTCTGACAAACGATAGAGCAAGAACAACATCATCGGTAACTAATAATCCAACATATATTGATTATGGTAACTATTTCTATGTGAATACTGCCAACGGTGTATTTGACGTATCCACATTACCACAAGTTGATTTTCATACAGTTAGAACTGATGGTATTTTAACTACCAACACAACAACATACAATTCTACATTGGCTGCTACTGGTTATATCAGAGCCATGGAATTCTCTAGTACATCAAATACAGCAAACGGTGCTGCATACATCTACAAAGCACACGTATTTAATTTACAAAATCAAACGTTATCTGCTAATGCTGCAGGTACTTCTGCTAATAATACTTATATCGCATTAGCAAATTTACCACAGTTCTCAACAACAGCAAATGCTTACTATAACGTAACAATCAGTATTGACCAAGGTACTTCTGCCGGTGACTTTAGAGTTATCACTTCTTATGTTCCAAGTGCAGCTGCTAAGATTGCTTATGTCAATAGACCATTCACAGTACCACCAGACTCCACATCCGTATATACACTAAGATATGATGTAACTGATTATGAGACAATGATTAAGTCTACGTCTGGTACTCCTTGGCAAATTACTGCTAATGCTTCAATTGATAATTCTAGTAAAGTTTCAAACAATCCATTGAATGATACATACATTCAAAACTCTACTGCACCAGAACTATTATTTAAATTGGGTAATCCATATGTAAGTTATGCCAATAATACTTCATATACTTCTGAACAAGTATTCAGAAACGTGTCTTTTGGTGTATCTGGTGTTACTATTGTTGCACAATTAACATTTGGTTCTGCACCAGTATCAACAATTTCTTTCCCAATTACATCCAACGGAAATTTATCGGCAGACCAAATTACACAAAACTTCCAGATTATTGTTACAGACCCATTATCAAGTGGACTGGTCAAAGGACAAAACTTGGTATGGACAACAGGTAGTCGCACAGCAACGATTTCTGGCTCTGGTTCAACAGTAACTTTCACCACACCAACATCTGACTTAGGTGCATTTACTGCCACAATTATTGCAAAGGCTTACATCAGAAACGGTAACGATACATCTTATGTGTTGAAAGCCAAAAACTTGGTGACTGCCAATACAACAGGTGTTAACTATTCTGGTACAACAGTAAACACATACACCAAAGTTGATGTAACTAATGGCCAAGTATACATTCAGTATCCCGGATTCGTAACACCAGGAACTGCACAAAAACTTTATATTACTGACGTTAAACAGATTCGTAAAATTATTGATACAAGGTCAACTAGTGCAGTACCAACAAATGCAATGTTGACCGATTCGACTTATGACGTAACTTCACGTTTTACATTTGATAATGGACAAAGAGACTCTCATTATGATTTTGCAACTATTACATTGGGTGTTGGCCAACCAGGAATTCAAGGTAATCTGTTAGTTCTGTTAGATTACTATTCAACAACTGGTGGTGATGGATATTATAGTGTAATGTCATATCTGTCTCCAGTATCATCTGCACCTGAAGATTATGCTTCTATTCCTTCTTATACTGCCACTTCAGGTAATTTCTATCAACTCAGAGATTGTATAGACTTTAGACCATCTCTGATTAATGCACAGGCTAATTTTACAATTAGAACAAGTAGTTCTGGTTCTGGTGCTGCTGGTGCTTATATACCAATCGACCTGACAATATTCCAATCCAATTATGGATTCTATCTTGGTCGTTACGACAAGTTGGTGTTAAGTAAAGATAAATCATTCCAGATTGTACAAGGCACACCTTCTATCAATCCTATTCTACCAATACAACCTGATGGTTCTTTGGTATTGGCTAATCTATATCACGATCCATATACTGCTCGTATTCCTAGTGAAACAACTGGTATTTTACCAAATCTCTCAATAGAAAAGGTAAAACATAAGCGTTGGCAGATGAGTGATATCTCTGACTTAGAGAGCCGTGTTAACAACATCGAATACTATACAGCGTTGAATGCCTTAGAAAAAGGTGCCTCATCTCTACAGATTTCTGATGTTAATGGGCTGAATAGATTTAAAAATGGTATTTTGGTTGATGATTTCTCTAGTTACGCTGCATCTGATGTAAGTAATCCAGATTACTTGGTTACTGTAAATCGTAGAACTAAACAAATGACTGCATCACAGGCTGTCAGTAATTTCCCATTACAGAGTTCAGCACTTGTATATAACATGGGTAAATTGGATTCTACAACAGCAAATAACTTAGGTTATAAGATATCATCTTCTGGCCTATCTAATTTCTTTACTTTACCATACACAACAGCAAATGTTGTTAATCAACCAATCGCTTCACGTACAGTTAATCTGAATCCTTTTGCTGTTGCATTGAATTCTGGAACTTTGAAATTAACTCCACCGATGGACAATTGGGTAGACACAACAAAAGCACCAGATTTGTTGTTGGTCGATCCTAATTTACAAGTTTACAGAGCAACTGACCAAGTCAATGTATTACAAGTTGGTGATTGGAAAACAACTGTTGCAACTACAACAGATACAAATCTCGGTAGTACAGTTGGACACGGTATCAATCCTTCTCCATTTGGATATGTTGGTTACACAACACACCAAGTTGCAACATACTCAGAACAAAATCAAACAACAGTTTTAGGTAACTATGATAAGTTGGGTTCAAGTTATGTTGAAACTGGTGGTTATATCACCGATGTGAGTGTATTGCCATATATCAGACAACAGTTTGTTATATTCAACACTTATGGAATGTTGGTCAACACTTCAGTCAATACTTATTTCGATGGAACTAATGTCACCAAATATATTCGTAAACCAAACGTAATAGAATTAACTGGTGTAAGTGGTTCATTTAAAGAAGGTGATATCATTGGTTATTATGCCAGTGGCACTTTCACACCAGCTGCTAAAGTACTTTCTTACTATATTGATCCTGATGCAACAACAACTGCTCGTCTGTATGTTGTCGGCACTGCATCTGGTACAAGATTTGATGTTGGTGGTGTTCTACAAAATGCTCAGTTCAATTCATTAGGACAATATCAAACAACTACCGCTTCAGGTACAATAAGTTCTTATTCTCATTGGGGTGGAAATATTGTTAACGCCAATACAACCACGACAATTACTCTGTCTCCATTGGCAGCCAATACTGATGTGTATTCTGGTAATACGTTGTATGTTATCAATGGAACAGGTATCGGCCAATCCGCTACAATTTCTTCATATAATTCTACAACAAAATTGGCAACATTAGGTTCTGCTGTAACAGCAGCCAATGGTGACATTTATTCTATCGGTACATTGAAGACCAATGAAGTTGGTATGTTGTCTGGTATCTTTGCTATTCCAGGTGCTACATTCCACACAGGTCAACGTACATTTAGAATTGATAATAGAACTGGTGGTAACATAGGTTCAGCAACCACATTCTCAGAATCTACTTTCTACGCTTCTGGTTTACAACAAACCAAACAAGGTGTGAATTATGCATCTTCAATTGATTCTGCTAAAAATACTTTCACAAGTACACAGTATCAAACCAACACAAGTTCATATAATTACTATACACCTTGGGATCCTATTGCTCAGACATTTATTATTGATAAACAAAACTATTCTAATGGTGTGTTCATTGATTCAATTAATTTATTCTTTAAAACAAAACCAGCAAACGGATTTGCTCCAGTAACAATTTCTATTGTTGGTACATCTAATGGATATCCTAATGGTGATACATTGGACAATTCACAAGTAACATTGACGGCAGAAAATATTAAAATTTCTGATAATCCACATTATTTGGAACCAACATCAGCCACAACATTTAAGTTCCCAGCACCAGTTTACTTGGAATCTAATAAGTTGTATGCTTTAATTGTTAAGTGTCCAACATCTAATGAGTACACAATATATACCGCTCAACTTGGTGATGATGCAATCGCTACGACAGTATCTAATGTTCCACCATCGGATCCAACATACTCAGCACCAACAGTTATCACAAAGATTAACTCGGCACCATATGTTGGCTCACTATTTGTTTCTCAAAATAGTCAAACATGGACTGCTGACCAAAATGAATCAATGATGTTTACGATGAACCGTTGCAAGTTTACCGTTGGTTCTACGCCAGTAATTCAATTTGTTGTTCCTAATAGATTACCATATCGTAAAGTTGTTGAACAAGATATCAACTACTATACAAATCCAAATACAATCTCAAGTTCAATTACAACTGCCGCTAATACGAACGTTCCAATTGATGCTTTAAATGTAACAACAACTGACTTTGTACCAGGAAGCACTACAATAGGTTATACATATGCAGCCACTTTGAATAGTTCTTTCACTGCTGCAGCAACTGCTGGTATTACACCAGGAAAATACGGTGCACCAACATATGATGATGTTTATTTGAATGATGGTCAAGGTCAACGTGTATTGTTAGCTGATGCTAATTCTTCATTCACATTGTATTCTACTATCTCTACAACAGACGATGCAGTATCTCCAATGATTTCCGATGACGGATTAAGTCTATATACGATTCGTTGGAACATTAATAACTTAGAATTGACAAACAGTATGATTACTGTGGCCAACTCTGGTGCTGGATATAATGCCAATACGACAGTTGTTACAGTTACTGCAGCAAACGGATATGGTATTGGTGCTGTTGCAACAGCCAACGTTGTAAGTGGAAACATTAAAAATATATACATCACAACTGGTGGTTACGGATATGCTACAACACCAACAATTACAATTACTGACCCAACAACTAGAGGCGGTAATGCTAACGTAGTGATTACGGTGGCTGGTGAAACTTCTGCAGCTGGTGGTAATGCTCTGGCCAGATACTTCACTAAGAAAGTTATCTTAGACCAAGGATTTGATTCTGGTGACCTGAGAGTTTACTTTACCGCTTATCGACCCGTCAATACCAACATCTATGTATATTACAAGATTCTTTCCAGAACCGATGCACAAACATTTGATTCTGGTAACTGGCAACTAATGACTATGGTCAACGGAACGGCAGGCGCAAATGGTTCTTCTCTATACTCACAGACTAGAAGTGATTTATATGAGTATGTGGCCGCTCCTGGTGTGTCTGGACAAGCACAAAATTATGTGTCTTATATAAGTAATGTGACTGGTCAAACGTATAACAACTTTAACCAGTTTGCTATCAAAGTCGTACTTGCCACTCCAGACCATACATCAGTACCGTTCTTAACAGATATCCGAGCAATCGCTCTACCTGCATCGGTGTAATATGCCATTAGTTAAAATACCTGGAACCACATTTGTAAGGGACACCAAAACAATGGCTCTCATTAATACTGACCAAGCTGGATTAGAAGAATATAAAGTAAAATCAAGATTACTTAATAATCAAAAATCAGAAATAAATAATATTAAATCAGAAATCAACGATGTAAGAAATGATGTAAAAGAAATTAAAGAACTTTTACTTCTTTTATCAACTAGGAACTAACAATGGCAAATACGGTAAATATTCTTAGTTATAATAACACCTTTGGTGATTTAGTTTCTCAGCAAAATTTAGTTGCAAACGAACTAAACACATTAGGTGCTAATAACTATACAAAAGGATCAGGTACATTGTACTTGGCCGGTCTTGGTACGGGTTTATCAGTAACAAATACTGCTATTCTTGGTACAGCTGTTGTTTCTGGCACAACTTCAGCATTCGGTGATGTAACAGCATCAGCCAATGTGTTCATTACTGGTCCAAATTATGCTCTACAAGTGTCAAATAATGCAATTATTGCTAAAAATACACTTACAGATTCTTTAGTTGCCAATACAATAGTAAGAACAAATTATGTTTTGGCTAACACAATCACATCAAACAACATCACTAGAACAGGTTCTCTCAATTCAAATGGTCGTGCTGATGTTGATTCACTCACATCAAATACTGTTGTTTTTGCACCAATTTTTAATGGCTCAACATCTGGTACATTCCAAGCATTAACATCAAATAGTACAATTACAGGTACATCACTCTCGGTTGCATCGATTTCTGCTACTGGTGCAGTTAGTGCAGCAACAGTAACAGCTACTGGTGCAGTTAGTGCAGCAACAGTAACAGTCAGTAATTTAGTAACAACTGCAAACTTGACTGTTACAGGTTCATTTACTTCTCCAACAATTACTTCTGGTAGTTTTACAGGTCAGGCAACATTGACTGGTGTATCAACAACGAACACAACCGATACAAATGCGGCCAATACACAGATTGCTACAACAGCTTTTGTTAAAAATGCACTGAATTCTGGTAACACATTCACTCATTCCATCTCAGGAACAGCAACTACAGCAACTAACATAACTGCCTTTACTGTTAATCAGAACGTAGGAACAGGAAATAGCGTACAATTCTCGTCCTTGGGTGTAGGAACTGCTGCCTCCGGTACTGCTGGTGAAGTACGTGCTACCAATAACATTACGGCATACTACTCCGATGACAGATTGAAGACTAGACTAGGAAACATTGAAAATGCTTTATCCAAAGTGATGGCATTAAATGGATTTCAATATGAAGCCAATGAAACGGCACAAGCATTGGGATATAAAGTTAAACCTGAAGTTGGTCTTTCTGCACAGGAAGTACAGGCAGTTTTACCTGAGGTAGTTGTTCCAGCACCAATTGATGAGAAATATTTGACTATTCATTATGAAAGAGTTATACCATTATTAGTTGAGGCTATCAAGGAACTCAAAAAAGAGATAGATTCTCTGAAAAAGTAAAATTTCGAATTTTTGCGTTCCGGCCTAAAATTTCTCCGGACGAAATCCAGGGTTCCAAAAAGCGATTTTACTTTTGAGCTAAGGTAGGTATTGACTAAATATCCAATAGAATAATGACTTCAGGAATTTAAGATGCCAGCTGCTTATACAAATTTGTACCTTGAGA
>Ga0209188_1001974_pt1 | contig 15628 bp, 18 predicted proteins | sample C_130625_EF_Meta_FD_187307 | JGI IMG/M metagenome (GOLD analysis project Ga0209188, IMG submission 187307) | Freshwater microbial communities from Lake Croche, Canada to study carbon cycling - C_130625_EF_MetaG (SPAdes) (version 2) | ecosystem: Environmental > Aquatic > Freshwater > Lake...
AACCTCCAATGTTCCTAAGCCTGGTGGCGTTAGCGGCGGTAGTGGTGGCGGCGGATTGGGCGCATTAGGCGAAGTCGCTGGCGCCGTTGGAGCTGCATCAACCTTATGGAAAGTCGGAAGCGCTGTAGCTTCTTTCCTGCCGATGATCTTCTCTGATCGCCGGCTTAAAGAAAAGATCAAGCCAATCGGCAAATTGTACGACGGCCAGACTGTTTATCGCTACAAGATGGCAGACGGTCGCACTCAGATCGGTCTGATTGCCCAAGAAGTTAAAAAGCATAAGCCGGAAGCTGTCGGGCTGGCTGGCAAATATCTGGCTGTTGATTACGACAAGGCGACTGAAGACGCACACAAGCGCGGCAAATTCCAAGACGGCGGCCCTGTTATCGAGCAAGCCGTCAAGATGAAGGGCGCTAAGAAAATCTTCAACAAGAACCTTGATATGTTTGGCGATCCGATGCTGGCGTCCATTGCTACAATGTTCGGTACTCCGGTTGTCCGTGATGCTGTTATCGCGCAAAACGCGAATGGCGGGCATATTACTGACTATCTGCCGCAAGAGGCTTTGCAATTCTCAGCCGGTCTTTCTGATGCGGTTCATGGCGCCCATTCCAAACTGATGGAGCGTCAAAACCAATCAAGCCAACCTGCTCTTGACCAAGGTGGGGCATCAATATGAATGACGTTACTGACACGCTTGTTCCGCCTGCCGATATACCCGAAGCCAAGCCGGCTCCTGCGCCGCAAGCAGCTGCACCTGCTCCCGCCCAGCCTTCCGGCGGGCTGGCTGCGTCTATGCGCGAGGTTTCACAGGCTCGCGGAGAAATCGGGACTCCAAGCTCATGGGAATTGATCGGGAAAAAGGTTCTTCCTGATGCGGTTCCTACATCTGCCGACTTCTGGGTTCCTCTTATTTCTGCTGTTGGTGGCTATCTTGGCGCCGGATCTCCGACTGTCGGCGGTGCTATCGGCAAAGGCTTGACTGCCGGTGCTGCTGCCTGGATGGCGCAACAGAAGCAAGCTGAAGATATTAAAAACCAGATTGCGACTCGCGGTCAGGAACAGGAGAAGATCGGTCTTGCCGGTCGTGAGCTTGGGCTGAAAGAATCGCAAATTCAACGGCAACTTGGAGCTGCCCAAAATATTGCCAAAATCCTCGGTGGCGACATTGCCGCACCTAAAATTACCGCACAACAATCAACCGTCGGCTTGAAGCCTCCCGCTCGCCCGACTGCTGCCGGCCCTCAACCGCAAGATGAATACGGCCCTGTCGGGGCAACCGGCCTTGCACCTGCCGTCACTCCGACTGGCGGATTGGCTCCCGCCGGAGTTCAAGGCGCACAGGAAATGACATCTGCGGCTCAAAATTTTTGGGATAATGTTGACCCAGAATCTAATCCAAGCTTTCTGTTTAATAGAGCGGCTAAATTTGATAGCGCCGCTATAGCTGCGGGGATGGACCCAGCGGCATCTGACCCAGCTCAGCAAGCCAAGTATTTTGAATTGGCAAATGCAACCCGCCAGAGGGCTGCTGCCATTCTTGATAAAGGCCAGGTTGCCCTAAAAAATGGCGATGTTGCTGAAATTCCTGGGTTTGCAAAAACCCAAGCTAATATCGTTGCCACAAAAGCGGCTGCTGAAGCTCAGGCGCAAAAAGATATTGCATTGGGTATGGACCCCCAAATTGCCGCTGCTAAAGCAGAAGCAGAAGCCCGCATTAAGCTGCAAACTCAACCTAAGATTGAAAGCGCAATAGAGTTGGCACGGAAACAAATTGAGTATCAATTCACTCCAGAAGTTGGCCCTGGAGGTGAAAAGATTATTAATCCAAATGCGCCTCCTCCTGGAGCCGTTCCTACTGACGCTCAAATACCGCCTGCTGCTCCTCCGGCAAATCGTCCAGGAAAAGCGTCTTTTGACGACAACAATCATCTTATAACGGCAATTCCCTCCGCTCCTCCAGGCGGCGGGTATCAAGTTGTCAAGAAAAATCCTGGCGATAAGATTGTTAAGCAACCTGCTCTAAACGAAAACTTAGCTGCTGAAGATGCTAAATTTATTGAGGATGTAATCAATAAGGGCAGCAAAATAGATGATGCTCTCCAAAGATTTTATTCTATGCAGAACGGGTTCAAGTTATTCGAGTCCGGCTCAAAAGAAGAATCTTTGGCTGGATGGGCAGCGCTTGCACAGAGCTTTGGTATGCCTGATCTGGCACAAAGACTCGCTGGTGGCGATGCGTCAGCCGTTCAAATAGTTCAAAAGAACGTCCCTGCGGAAGTTTTGAGTGCCTTGGGTGCTGTAAATTCAAGATTTGCTCAAAGCGAATTTACAACCATGACAAACAAAGGTTCTGCTAATCCAAGTTCGCTTCCTGATGCGAATTTCTCGATTGTCACAGACGGAATTGCGCCACTAGAAAGACAGAAAGCATTCTTGAGAGATTGGGCGCAAGCTCAGAAAGAAGGTTGGCAGAGCCCAGCTGCTTTCTTCCAAGCTTGGTCTGAGGCAAACCCGCTATCTCAATTCCAGATTGCTGCCCGCCGCAAGGCCGGTAACTTTAAGGGGATGGACATCCCATCTGCGTCTGACTGGGTTCCCGGCGCAATTTATGTTGTTCCTAAAAACATCTCCGATCAAAAACAAAAGTCTGAACTTGCAAAGATGAATCTTAACCCAGGTGATTTGTTCAAGTTTAATGGACGCAATGCACCCATTACCAAGATCCCTGCCAATAAGAAATTCTCTGCATACATGGAGCAATGACAGTGGCTACATCATTCTTTGAAGCATTTGGCGGAAAACCGGACAATGCTCCGAGTGAAGCCCCTGCGCCTGCTCCTGCCGCTCAAGAAGAGCCGCCAGTGTCTTTGTTCAAGGCTTTTGAAGAAGGCAGCAAAAGCGCTCAACCAACAACAACATCGACTGCGCTTTCTCCGTTTGTCGGGTTCAATCAGGGTCTTGTGTCTTTGGCCGGCGGTCCTGTTGATCTCGCTAACTGGGCTTTGTCAAAAGCCGGGGTTCCTGTGTCAGAGGCGCCTATTGGCGGGTCTGAGTCTATAAAAAGGGCTTTAGATGTAATAAACGCTAACCCTTACGCAGAAAGATTTGAGCCTAAATCTACGGCTGAAAAAGTATTGCAAGCCGGCGGTGCTGGAGCTGGGCAAGCACTTGGTCTTGCCGCTGCGGCTCCTGCTGTTATTCCAAGAATAGCTGCTTATGCTCCTCGAACAGCTGAATTTCTTGATGCGATTACATCTATGCGGGCTCCAACTGGATCTGCTGCTGCGCCTGCTGCCGAACTCGGCACTGTTGGTTTTACTGGCGGCGTCGGTACAGAATTAGCTGAAATGGCTGTTCCTAAAGAATGGAAAGGACTTGCCGGATTAGGTGGCGGATTAGCAGGCGGCGCCGTTGGAGCGCTAGGCACTGCTGCTGCTCAAGCTATTCCGGTCATGGCTAGAGGCGTTGGTGAATACTTTGCCCCACGTACTCAGACTGGCCAAGAAAAACTGGCCTCTAAAAACCTTGCGGAACTATTTAAAAGTCCTCAAGCTGCTTTAGATGTATTGCAGAATGAGCCTACGCCTGGCCTTCCTGGCGTTCCAAAGACAACATTTGAAACTGTTGGAGAAGCTGGCGGTCCACAGCTCGGTGCTGCTCAACGGAAAGCTGAAATGCTTTCTCCTGAGTCGTTTGAGGGAATACGGAGCCAACAGAATGCTGCTTTGATTGGTGAGCTCGGCAAGGTTCAGCCGCAAGTTGCTCCAGAAAAATTGTCTGATCGCCTTTCTCAGCGTTTCAAAGACTTGGATGAGTCTTTTGAGTCTACGCAGAATAAGATTGATGTTGCAGCAAGGGCAGAAGTCAGCAAACTTGGGGGCAATTTAACACCCGATCAATATGGAAATGTTCTTAGGCAAAAACTTAACGAACAATACGACAAAATGCTCGTTGCTCGTAAAAAATTGTATGATGCCGTAGATCCAGAAGGTAAACTGGTTCTAGGCGTTAAGGAAATATTGAATAAGGCAAAATCTCTACAAGAAGACATTGACCCTTACACTCAGCCTCTTAGCTCTGATGCAAAGCGCTTGCTCGATCAAGCAAACTCAATGCCCCCATATCTTAATTTCAAAAATCTGCGTAGTTTTGACACCGCTTTGTCTTCTGCCATGAGAGAAGAGGAAATGACAAAAGGGAGAAACAATAATTGGCGTATTCTCCAAGAACTCAAGAGCTCTGTTTACGATACTATGGGACGGGCTATTGAGTCTGAACATACTGCTGAGCAAGCGGCTGTATCACAAGGCACTATCAACCCAAGCGAGACAATAGGCGCCCGTATCAATAATGCCGCGAGAGAGGCTGGTGAAGCACCTCCTGTATTTGGCGAAACTGCGCCTTCTGTGTTCACGTCTGACCTCAATAAGTACAAGGTATTTTATCCAGGCGGAGACAAGCCAATCGAAGTCAGATATGAAGTTGTTGACGCCCCTTCTCTCATTACGTCACACACTAACGATCTGACTATTAACCCAAACTATTTGCAGGAATTGCAGCCTCGTGATCGTACGACCGTTCATTCTGAATTGCAAATTGATAATATTTCAAAAAATCCAATCCCAGAGAAATTGGGGCCAAATCCAGACATAAATTCTGGCGCTCCAATTGTCGGCCCCGACAATATGGTTGAAAGCGGAAATGGCCGTTCTATCGGTTTGCGGAAAGCTTACGAGGGCAGTGCTGCCGATAATTATCGCGCTTGGCTGGAATCAAATGGATTTAATACGAAAGGTATTGAAAATCCAATTTTGATTGGTCGTAGAATTACAGAATTAACGCCAGAAGAGCGTATTAAAATGGTGCAGGCAGCCGCATCGAATCCTGGCCTTGAACTTACTGCTGTTGAACTAGCTAATGTTGACTCAAGAAGAGTTGGCAATGTCATAAATAAGATAAAGTCTCCTGACCTTACAGCCGCAGCAAATGAAGACTTTGTAAGAGCATTTGCCGATCAGATTCCCAAAAATGAGTACGGCAATTTCTTTGATATTGAAGGCAATCTTAGCCCCAGAGGCGTTCAGCGTTTGGAAAGCGCCTTGATGAGCTATACCTTTGGCGAACCTGCTCTGATGCAAAGAGTTTTTAATAATACAGACAACAATATCAAAAGCCTATCAAATGCTCTTGTAGATGCTTCCGGATCTTGGGGCAAGATGAAAAGAGCTGTTGCCGACGGCTCTATTGATCCGTCTTTTGATATTACTCCAGACCTGACAAAAAACATCGCTCTCGTCATGCGGGCTCGTGATGAAGGCCAACCATACGGATTTTATCTTCGTCAAGGAGACATGTTCTCTACACAGCCAAGTGAGGCAACCCGCCGCATGTTGTCAGCTGACGGGCAAAACCTTAACAGCACAAAGAAAATTACAGAATTTTTAAATGCCTATGCGAATGAAGCTCTTTCAACGGCTGGTGGACCAACCATGTTTGGTGCTCCTCCGACTGCTGAAGAAGTCATGCAAAGAACAATCGACCGTCTGAAAACACAGCCAAAAGGCGGCCCTAAATTTCCAGAAGGTCCGGCTGCTGCTCCTGCCGAAGCTGCACCTAAAGAAGCTGCTTCAAAGGCGCCTGCTGCAAACCCAAAGAAAAAAGCTGTTAAGCCAATTCCGGCTGAGGCTCCAACGGCTGAAACAGATTATACTCAGGCTGCATTTGATCGCCTCAAAGCGGCAAAAGAGAAGCATAAAGAAGTGGAAACGACATATAGACAGGGGCCAGTTGAAGATATTTTAAAAACTTTTGGCTTTGCTGGTCAATACCAAATGCTTGACTCAAATGTTGTGGGCAGAATATTTTCTAAAGGTGCAGATGGGTATGATAAAGCTCAGGCTTTTTTAAAAGCTGCTCAGGGTGATCCCGCTGCCATTAACGCAGCAAAAGATGCCATTGCTTACTCATTCAAAAATGACGCCGTAGAGAATGGTGTCGTTAACCCAAAGAAATTTGAAAAATGGAAAAATGATTATAAGAATGCTCTTCGTGCTTTTCCTGACGAAGCGGCTAAATTTACTGATGCAGTTTCTGCTGCAAAGAATTTAGAACAAGCATCTTCTGCTAGAAAAGATGCCTTGGATAATTTTCGCGTTGGAGCTGTCGGCAAGATTATGGGTCTTTCAGACCCGCAAGATGTGACACGGACTGTTGGTAATTTGTTTAATCGCGCTGATTCCATGAAGCAGTTTTCCAATTTAGCAAAACTGACTGCCGGCGATCCCGCTGCGCGTGATGGTCTTCGTAGTGCGATTGCCCAGCATATCAATGACAAGTTTATCGCGTTATCAAGGACTGCCAGCTCTGAAGATCGTACTCTGATGGCAAAAGGTTTCCGTGACTTTATGCAAAAGAACGCACCTGCGCTGAGAACTGTATTCAAGCCGGAAGAAATTGGCTCAATGAACGCGATTGCCAATGAGCTGGGAATCTTGAACCAATCCATTGCATCAACACAATCTGCCGGCAAAGGTAACGTCAGAGACTTGTTTGCTGCTTTGGAGAGAAGCAGAACTAGGCCCGGCCAAGATCCCTCTGAAAGAACTGCTGTCAGCAATTTAGCCAAGATCGGAGCATCTGGTGCAGCCGGATTTGAAGCTGCCGGCACACCTGGCGCAAAGCTGGCGATAACTGGTGCTATCGGCAACATTATCTTCAATAGCGCCCGTCAGGCTGGATTGCGTAACATTGACCAGATGATGATTGAAGCTCTTGCCAATCCTGAGTTGGCAAAAGCCATGCTGATGAAGGCGCCGATAAGGGCAAATACCGGATCTGAAATTACCGTAGCCGATAAATTCAGAAAACTCCCGATCTATTCGTTTATGTCGTCCCAGCGTCCTGACATGAGCGAGGAAGCAAGCTATGATCGCGCTCGTCGTGCTTCTGGCGGCAGAACCGGCATGAATGTCGAATCCGCTGCTGATGAGCTCGTCAAGCTGGCTGAGACAACCAAAAAGCAATTGGGACATGAAACAGAACCCTTGCTCAATGAACATGACAACACAATCGCCCGCGCTCTTGAAGTCGCTAATCAAGCTATCTGAGGTCCATCATGGTTTCGACCTATACAACCAACAAGCACATCGAGAAGCCCGGCAATAACGATTATGTCGATACGTGGAATGTTCCAGTCAACAATGACTGGGACATCATTGATCGTGCTTTCGGCGGAACGTACACAGTCTCTCTGAGCAGCTCGAACGTCACATTGACGCAAGCCAATTGCCAGAACGTCTGCATCCTTTTGACAGGTGTTTTGACAGCAAATGTGACTGTCTATCTGCCTTCCGGTGTGTCTGGCTTCTTCATCTTCAATAATACGACAACAGGATCTTATACCGTTACTGTTTCATCTGCCGGCGGCGGGGCCTACTCAGCCCTTGCAGTCAAAAATGCCAATACGTTTATCTGGACAAATGGCACTAACGCATTCCTTGCCGATAACGCCCCTCTTGTCGGGTCCAATGGCATTACAGTAAACGGAACAAGTGTATCCTTGGATGTTCCTGTATCAGTTGCTCGTGGAGGTACTGGGCAAACATCTTACACTGCCGGCCAATTACTTATTGGCAATAATGCTGGTGGCTTATCGGCTGCAAATATTACTGCCGGCGCCAACGTAGTTATCACCAATGGAAATGGAACAATCACCATTGCCTCAACTGGCGGCGGTGGTGCTGGTCCGGTTGCTAATCCGTTTGCTGTTTCTTGGATAACGGGCTTGTAATTCTATTGAATGAAATGTTGGTCTGCGCCCGTATCTCAGGATTGGGCCAGCACCAACATTCTCCAGTATCATCCTGGAAGCAAACCCAAATAAGATGATGCTCTGGCCCGTAATCAATTAGAAGATGGGCCAGTGCCTTTCCTTTTGGTGTTTCAAGGGGAATTGGTGGGTTCAATTGCAAGATCATATATTTTTGACTTTATAGGAATGAAACACATTTTCGCATGTTCTTCGCAATAAGAGCTTCTTTCTTGCGGAGATCCGCAATACAAAAGACCTTTTTGCGGATGATCCCAGATTATATAACGACAATCATAGGTTCTTAGCTCAAGAATTGTCGGATGGATTCTTTTTGTCAGGTCCGGGACAACTTCCGGCAATGGCAAAGGAGGCGGCGGCGCCGCCTTCTTTTTAAGTGCTTTCTTCTTTGCCGCCATTCGGTTCCCCCCGAATGTAATAGACTTGGTACGTTTAGACGGTTTTTTATCCGGAGGCAAGATCCGATAGCCGATCACATTCTTTGCCCTGAGCCTGTAAACGCGCCCCATGACGGCATTTCTGGATAAGCCAAACAGAGCGCCTATCTGGCTGGCGCTATGGCCCTTTTCCCACAGGCTTAATACCTTCTCATCCAACTCTTTCATATGTCACCTCATAGTTAATTCAATATGTTGTATTTAATTTACCAGTAACGCAGCGGCCCAACCCAGTCAGTGATTTTTGCGCTTGCATTACCATTCCTTTATTGTTTGATTTTTTCGTATGGCATTTTTACGCCTGACAGTTCTCCGATCATATGATCTTGCTTCATCATAATTTCATTTTGTTCCACACAAAGTTTTTTTAAAGCCTCAATTTTTTTATGCGCCTCACTCAAGAGCCTTACGGTTTTAGTAAGTTCTTTTGTTGCAATCTGAAGCTCTTCCAAAGTGCCGTTTCCAAACTTTTTCCAAGCGTTTAGCTCTTCTTTAAGTTCTGCCATATCTTCATCTAACATTTGTTATTCTCCTCTTACCAGTAACGCAGCGGCCCAACCCAGTCAGGGATCTTCGCATTTGCTGCTAACCTTATGTATTTCTGTCTGTAGCGCTCGGCCTTTCTTGTTAAATGTCCGTTGAATGGGTTTCCTGACACATGGCATGAAGAGAACTGGGATGATGTTCTTGCACCAAGTTTAATACAACGCTCCATGTGGCGGATGCCGGCTTCGATCTGCATGGCGCAAGATGAATCCAATTCGTAAGCACTTACACCCAGGCTCTCAGCGCTGGCGACAAGCACCTGCAATGGTCCTACTGCGCGTCCGTGGCGTGTTTTTGGCCCTTTAACATGGCAAGTATAGCCGGACTCTATTTTAGCTATTTTAAGTGCTGGTTCGACCCATTGCGAACCAAGCCGGTCGTTGACTTGGGAGGCGATGGATTGCGCCACTTCCTGCTTGCTTGTTGGTGCATTGGCAGTCGCATTGGGGCCATATTTTGCAAAGAATTGCGCCGGACTTTCGTCCTCATAGGCGTGGACGCTGATAGCCATAACGGCCATCGCGGCGACTGATGATATTACTGTTCTGTACATATTAATGTACTCCTATGGGCCTTCATAGTAGTCTTTAGGGAGTGTCTTGCCTAGCAACTTCTTTTGGTAATTCTGGCAACGGCATCCAATGGGTTGGATTATTGTTGGTTGGTGGTGCACGTGCCATAATTATCCAATCACCATCAAACCAATAAGCTATTTCAATATAATAACTCCACCCATGATCCAGCCATCGGTGGCGTTCAAATTTCTTAAAAACCAGAATGTTCGTCCCATCTCTCGGAGCTGTTTCTATTGGTTGCCACTCAGTCATTCGCTTTCTTTTACTTGCTTGAGGAAATACATAACTTCTTCTTTATAGGTAATCGCATATTCCCACGCATATTCAAAATTATATGTCAACATTTTTTCTAGCAGGCCATCAGGCTTCATTAAGACAACCGTGTATATATCGTCATCAGGTTTTAAATGGCTTTGAGCATTGATCCATTTAAACATTTCTTTATTTGCGTTTGCAGCAATTCCATTTTTCTCCTCCAATGCCGCACAAGCAATTAAATACGCCTCTTCATGACCATCCGCGTTGAAAACTTTTCCATGCGGTGCGTGAGATATTCTGCGTAGCGCCGCTTCCAACTCCTCAATGCGGTCTGCGGCTTGGCCGCAATAACAATTTGACTTCTGTGGTCGAAAAGCACAGGAATCCAACCTACGCAAAAGTTTTACAAGATCATCAGTCACAGACCTTCCCCCTCTTCAATATCAATCTCAACCTGCACACAGCCGATGCGATGCGGTGCGGCCATCTCATCAGCGTGTCGCTTTTCATGATAAGCGCCTAAACAGTGATCGGGGTATACGTTAACCCACACCTTTTGTTTAATGCGCGGTTTGGCTTCGACGAGATTGCATTCTCGGTAAAGATATTCTCCCTTTTCACTCCAAGCTTTTGCTATCCAAACCAAATAACGATCATCTTTTACAGCACCATGAATCGGCCACTGTCCTCCTGCATCAGTTGCATAAATGCGAACCTCATGGCCATCGCGGGTGCGATATTTTTTGTTGATGTCGATTGTCATAGGCCATGCCCCTCTTCAACGTCTATATCCACTTTCACACGAGCGCGAATGCCGCAGTCGGCTCTTTCTTCAGCAACCTTTTCAGAATAGCTGATTGACGTATAACCATCGTAAATGTTGAGATAAATGGTTTGCTGAATGCGCGGTTTGACTTCGACGAGATCAAGATGCCTATCTATTACGGTGGTTGAATATTTTCCGTCTGCTGTCCAATTTCCAGTTTTCCATCCTTTTTCCCATTTAATAGCTCCATGAACAGTATAAGGATCAGCGCCATCTGTCGCATATATGCGGACCACATTTCCGTCACGGGTTCTGTACTTTTTGTTGATGTCGATCATCACTCATCACCCTTGTTAGGCTTCCAATCTGGCAAACTCAGTTCATCTCTTACAGTGCCTGTGATGTATCCAACCACCCACCATCGTTTTCCATTATTTTCTTCTGCCATTAAGAACAATCTGTCACCATATGGCCGAATGCTAAATTGATGAAAATCTTCGTGAACACCCCAATATTTTACAAAATCAATGTCAAGCAACTCCTCAAGCGTTTCAAAGTTTTGTATTACAGGATCAAATCCAGACACGAAGTTTGGTATATTCTGTTTAATTGTCCCCATCATAGTTCACCTCTAAATATATTGCGGAGAATGTCCCACATTATTCACCCCATAGGTCATCGCAAAGCGCGATCCATATAATTCCGATAATGATTAAGATTGTGCTAGCTGACATATCACCACCCGATTATTCCGGTAATGGTTTCATTCCATATGATAATTGTAATGTATCTCTTATTTCCCGCCCGCAATAGTCTCTGCGAGCGGGTATTTTTAAACCACCATTTCACCCTTCAGCCTGCTGGCGAGGAGCATATTTACGGGCGATCTTGGAAATATCATCTTCAATCTCGTCGGTTGACTTGAGGTTATTGCGAGCCAGGCGGGAATAGCCTTCCTTGTCGCGCCAGTGCTCTGCAAGATTATTATTGCCGGAAAGAATCCGCGCAGTCTTAACTGCGTCCATATCCAACGCTTCCTGCTGCTCATAGGAAAGCCTCTTCCAGCCTTCAGCTGTGTGCATAACAATCTTGAGCAGCTGGCTGATCCTGGCTGTCTCATTGTAGGAACCGTGATCCAAAGCACGTTCCAATAAAAGCATTTGTATTTGATCGTTATCGTTTTCCATAACTCTGTCCTCTTAGTTATATGATTTTGATCTTACCGACATATCTGTGGTTGATAGCTACGCTGCCGACAGAATAGTAAACATTTGCTGACTTTCCCGCTTCTGCGTCTTTGTAAAACTCCTCCACGATGACAAACTCCCGTGTTTCAAGAGCCCTGATAAACTCTTCAAGACTTTGCGAAGGATGCTCACCAACAATCTGATGGATCGCCCCGCCTGATCGGGCGGGCATATTCATAGTGATAAGGAATCTCAATTTTTACTCCATTGGGGAAAGGGAGCCCCGAAGGGCTCCCGGCTATCAGCCCCAATCGTCATCATCCGACGAAGCGGCTGCTTTTGCAGGCGCAGCGGCTCGCGTTGACCCCGTTGATGGAGGTGTGCGCGGAGTCGGCTGTTCGTCCTCATCTGTCTCAACCACAGCATTACGCGGTGTATAAACCAGATCATCAGGACGTTTGGTCCAGCCGGAAATCTCGAAAGCCGGTGCGTAGTTTGTCGAACGCTTGGCGCCTTCTCCGGTCACGACCGGAATAGGATCACCCAAAGTTACAACAGGTAATTTACCAGGATTCTTCTTCACGCCTTCAAGGTATTCGTCGTGGAGCTTATCAAGACCACGCAAGAATGACTTTGAGTTGGAAGACATTTCGCGCAGATCACCACCCAATTCCTTGGATAGTTTCATAACAACGCGAGCACCCCAGCGGTGTCTTTCATCAGGGCGCGGCGGCTTTGGTGCTGAGTGATGCCCCATGACCATTGATGGAGCTCCACCAGTATCAAAATCCAGCCAACCCATTTCAATATTCTCAACGTCAATGATCGCCTTGAATGTGCGGCTAATGTCTGTATCGACATTCTCCCCATTCTCACGATCACGGCGGAAGATACGTCCCGCTTTTGCGTTGAACTTCACAAAGCCAAGGTAGTTTCCACCACCTTCTGAGCTGAAGTTAAGACCAAGTGCCATTTTACTTCTCCGTTTGTGCGATAATCTGGCCTATCGCTTGCCTCTACCCACATGGGCAAACTCTACAACCCCCACACTTCAAATGCCGCTTGGCGAGCCAATGGATCGGCAAAGTAAAACGAATCCACATCAGGAACAACGATCTGCGCCAATTCCTGCGGGTCACTGGAAATCGACAAAAACCTCTGGATTGTCAAAGCAATCCGGCTTAACGCATCAACATGCTGCTGGATATTCTCAAGCCTGTAAGTCGCTGACTTCTTTGTAGTCACATAACAAATTCTGGCATCCAGATTATTTGATTTAGCCGCAACATACAATGCAACCTGTCTGGCATGATTGGTTGATATTTTCGATGGCAAAGCGTGTGTGGTTTTAAGATCAATCAGAATCCCGTGATCTTCCCACATCATGTCATAAAAGCCGATCATGGGAACAGCCAAGCCATCAATCTTGTATTCGATCTTGCCTTGCGTCGATGATGGCGGTCCATAAGCAGACAGCTCTTTCAAGCCGATTTCGACCATCTCAGGAACACTTTTCTCTTCCTTTTCAACACGTGGATCTCCAGACAAAGCTGTGAGCTGTGCAAACTTGCTGTTGGCAATCGCAGCTGCTTCCGACACCGGCAAACCTTTCAACAGACCACTGACAATGCCATCTTCGACAGACGTCCCACGATGTGCAGCGGCGCCGACAGGCGATCTTTTCTTGAGAAGTTTTTCAAGGACAAACATTGCAGGGCTAGAAATAAACAGATTGCAAGTGCTTGGGGAAAGATGTTCCAGCTGGTGCGCTTCAAAAGGATTCATAATGCTAACTCCATATGATCGAATCATAATCAAATACCAAAATGGCTGAGTCGCGCAAATTGGTCAATAAGAAATAATTTTATTCCCCCCTGTTGACATGTTGGACAAAATGTCCCCACATATGGGTATGAAAACGAATCATCAAATCGATTGGGAATTGATCGAACGGCTCGCAAAGGGGCTGGGCGTCACATATTGGGCACGACGCAAATGGCGTCAAAGACAACACATCCCCTACAAATGGCGTCTCCACATCACGATAGCCTCTAAGGGTAGTGTCAAGCCCGAACATTTTCTGTTTTTGGACCGTAGGAGATCGCGTAATGGTTAACTGCTTTATGGGAGTTGACCCAGGTCTTAGCGGGGCTGTCGCCTTCTACTTTCCGAATCAGCCTGACAAAATAGCAGCCTATGATGTGCCGATTGTGGATAACGAGATCAACTGTTCGGCATTGACCCAGATTATTCAACAGTTTGAACCTGATTGGGCAATCATTGAAGAAGTTGGTGCAATGCCGAAACAAGGCGTTTCATCCACATTCAAATTCGGTTGCTCATATGGAATGGTGCGCGGTGTTGTCGGCGCATTGATGATCAAGACCACCCTTGTCCGTCCGGCGAAATGGAAAAAGCATTTTGCCTTGGCTGCGGAAAAGGAAAAGTCGCGGGAACGGGCTATCCAGTTCTGGCCCCGTAGTGAAGCATTTCAGCGAAAGAAGGATCACGGTCGTGCGGAAGCTGCGCTGCTGGCGCGGTATGGTTCTGATTTGCTGATTAAGTAATTAGTGCGTCCTTATGGCGCCCTATGGGCAGAATGTTCTGCCGACGGAGCCCCTCCGATATGGGGCAAATATGAGGTATGTAAAATGTCTAAGGCTCCTACTCAAAGTGTTGTTTCGATTAGCGCTCCCCGCATCCAGATAGCCACATTCCGTCTGATCGGTGAAAGCCCCTTCGTCCAAGCCCGCTTCTCTGCCAAAGCCAAACAAGCCATGATGGCAAAGATGGCTGCTGGCTCTACAGCTAAGGGCAAGCGAGTCCGTGATGCGCGTGACTTTGATCAAGACTGTAAGGACGCAATGCACATTGGCGTTGACGGCAAGGCGGGTGTGCCTGCCGGTGCATTCCGCAATGCTATGATCTCGGCCTGCCGACTTGTCGGTTTCAAGATGACATTGGCAAAGCTGTCAGTGTTTGTTGATGCCGATACGTTTGATGCCGTCGATGGTGTGCCATTGGTGCATCTACATGGCAAATGGGAGCGTCTCGACATGCACACACGCAATGCGACTGGCGTTGTTGATATTCGCGTTCGTCCTATGTGGCGCGAGTGGCACATTGATCTTCGTGTAAAGTTTGACGAGGATCAATTCACGCTGACTGACGTATCCAATCTCTTGATGAGAGCTGGTGCACAGGTCGGTATTGGCGAAGGGCGGCATGACTCCAAGTCATCTACTGGTCTTGGGTTTGGCTGCTTCAAGATAGAAGGGGCAAACTGATGTTAAGCAAAGAAAGGCGTGAAGCCATTCGTGATGAATTGCAGGCGCTCGTCAATGACGGGCGTCTCAATCCGGAGGATGTAGTTGATGCTGCGCGTAACCCGAACAGCTCGCTGCACTCTTATTTTACATGGGATGATACGGAGGCTGCGGCCTCCTATCGTCTCCAAGAAGCCCGCGCTCTCATTCGTCGCGTCCGTGTCAATGTTGTCCGGACAGATGATTCTATTGTGCGTGTGCCATCTTTTGTCAGATCACCACAAGGCAAAGGCTATCAGAACATTGCAGTTATGGTCACGAATAAGCCGGACCATATCGGCACGATTTTGATCGCACTTGCCCAAGTTTCGACAATGCTCAAAAACCTCGCGGCGCCTGAGCTCGATGATCTCCTTCATCATGTCGATGATCTGCGACAAAAGCTCCAATCCCAAAAAGAGGCCAACGTCGCCTAACTGCTCACGGCAGGCGGGGCGAGGTCCGGCTAGGACTGGCGGTGCATGGAGCGGCAAGGCCAGGCGAAGCATGGCAGGTGTCGCAAGGCCGAGCTTGGCTTGGCTTGGCGCTGCAAGGCAGGCGGAGCGAGGCGCGGCCCGGTATGGCGGGGCATGGCATGGCAGGCATGGTCTGGCGAGGCGAGGTCTGGCGGGGCACTGCAAGGCAGGCAAGGCGAGGCGGGGCAAGGCCACGTTGGGCCACGCAAGGCAGGCAGCGCAGGCATGGCGAGGCAAGGCGCGATGA
>Ga0209188_1001975_pt1 | contig 15621 bp, 10 predicted proteins | sample C_130625_EF_Meta_FD_187307 | JGI IMG/M metagenome (GOLD analysis project Ga0209188, IMG submission 187307) | Freshwater microbial communities from Lake Croche, Canada to study carbon cycling - C_130625_EF_MetaG (SPAdes) (version 2) | ecosystem: Environmental > Aquatic > Freshwater > Lake...
TTCTGTACATCTTTTTCAATATTAAACCACGTCTTTGTCTATCATAGCTATCCATTAATAATTCATTGGTGCGCACCGACTTAAAAACTTCATTCGGCGCTAAAGCAATACCAGGAGCCTTTTCAGGGTAAATCTCTAATAAGCAAGGAGTTTCAAAATTATAATTCACTTGTGAAGTGTAGCTCAAATCGGTTTTCCAATGGGTGGTTTGATCGCTAATATCATAACGCATGGCATTATTAAAAGCATAATTGGTTTCAAAATAAATTCCATGTTGTTTTTTCATTTCCTCAGGCTTACCTACCACCGCGCTTTCTTCTTCTACTAAACCCAATACCTCATTCACCACTCTGTTTATTTTAATAGCATTATTTGATTTATTTTCTACAGCTATCCATTTAGTCATTAAAGGAAGGCCGTCATATAATTCATAATGCACCTGAACCATTATATTTTTTAAAGCAGGTAAATTCGAAATAAATTCAAGTGTGACTGATTTGCCATTAGGTTGATTCGGATTGGTTAACCAAGTGCTAGGCTTCCAATTAATAAAGGGTTTGATATCTGAAATAGTATAGTTCGTAAAAACAAAATCTGAATCTTTTTTTTGTAAATTATTTTCAACATCTAGTTTTAAATAAGCTTTTTCTTTTTGCCCACTGAGTCCGCCCACATTATAGGATGCTCCGTTTAAGACTAGTCTAGCTTCAGGTTCAATACTTCTCAATAATTCTTGACCATTACTTAAGTTGGTATAACTAATACAGCTTACATTGGGGTTTAATAAGAATACGCGTCTAACCAGACCATTATCTAATATTAATTTATTTTTTTCAATAGATATAACAGCCTTTTGTGCGGTTGGTTTTATTAGCCAATCTGCTTGCTGGGCCTTTGATACTAAGGGGCTCAATGATAAGAGCATTGATACCAGTAATAGGCATTTTGTTCCCCAACTAATAATCAATGTTTTCATCTTGGCTTTATTAAAATGTTTATGGTCTGAATTTTTTATATAGAAATTTACGAAATAATCCATAGTTTGAGTTTGAATTTAAACTATAATTTTTCTCCTAATTCAAGCTAAATTATTTAAATTTAGTATTAAATACAATTGCTATGGAAAACAAATCAATGGTGCCCAATATGGTACCCACCATGGTGCCCAATAATGCACATAAAGACATACCTGGAAACCCATCTACTGCAAAAAGTAGTGCGACTAGTTTAAACGACCGCTCAAATGGTAAACCACTACGTGTATTAAGTGAAGAAGATTGGACCTTCTGGAAACACAATGGATATATCGTTATTAAAAATGCAGTACCTCGTGAACAAGCATTAGCCACCGCCGCATTTTTATGGGAGTTTGAAGAGAAGGACCCTACTAATAAAGAAACATGGTACACTGCACCAAGAGCTGAAATGAAAATGAAAGAGCTTGCGGGTACAGGTATGGTAGAATGTTACAATAACCAACATTTATGGAATAATCGTCAAATGCAAAAAGTATATGACGCCTTTGTTGATATATGGGGAACAGAAAAATTATGGGTATCTATAGATAGAGCCAATTTAAATTTTCCTATCAGACCAGGTCATGAATACAAAGCATTTATTCATTGGGATTACGATCCGGAAACAAAACCCGTGAATGTGCAAGGTGTATTGGCCCTAGCCGATCAAACAGATGAAAACATGGGAGGCTTTCAATGTATTCCAGAATTATATAGAACTTATGATACTTGGAAATTAACACAACCAGAAGATAGAGATAGGTTCAAGCCAGATACTACAGGCTTCACCCCAACTAAAGTAAAATTAGAAGCAGGTGACTTATTAATTTTTAATAGTTTGGAGCCGCATGGTATTAGAGCGAATAATAGTACAGACAAAGTACGTATCGCTCAATATTTATCTATGATGCCTGCAGAAGAAAATAATGAGGCCTTAACGCAGTGGAGAGTGAATTCTTGGAAACATCGAATTGCACCAGAAGGTTATGCATTTCCTGGAGATCCAAGAAACTGGGAGCAAACAAAATATGAAACTGCAGTTTTAAATGATTTAGGCAAAAAATTATTAGGCCTAGAGAAATGGTAAATAAAGCGCTGCCTAATCAAATGAATAATAGTACTAAGCTCAATAATGGTTTGACTATGCCCTTATTGGGCTTAGGTGTTTATGATATGTACAAAGCGGATGCAGAAAGGGCAGTAGAAGGTGCATTAGCAATTGGCTACCGATTAATTGACACGGCTAGTATGTATGAAAACGAAGTAGAAATTGGGAATGCTATAAAAAGGTCGGGCTTGGATAGGAAAGAGATTTTTTTAACCACGAAGCTTAATAATACCGATCATGGTTATGATCAAGCACTCAAGGCTTTTGACGATAGTTTAAAAAAATTAAATCAAGACTATGTTGATTTATATTTAATACATTGGCCTATTAAAGAAGGCCGTGCTGCTTCTTGGAAGGCATTAGAAAAATTATACGTAGAAAAAAGAGTGAAGTCTATTGGAGTTGCTAATTATAATATTTCCTTATTAGAAGAATTAAAATCAACTGCTAATATTATACCTACAGTCAATCAAATAGAATTTTCGCCTTGGTTATATCAAGAAGACTTACTAAACTACTGCAAAGCAGCAGATATCCAAGTGCAGTCTTATTCACCCATTACAAGAGGGCTCAAATTTTCAGATGAGCGCTTAGTACTTCTTTGTAATAAATACAATAGAACACCTGCTCAAATAGTATTGAACTGGCATTTACAGCATGGCATTTCCACTATTCCTAAATCTTCTAAAAAGGAAAGGTTAGTAGAAAACTTTGAAGCCGCTAACTTCTCGCTTTCTAGCGAGGATGTCAAAATAATGAATAGCTTTAATGAAAATTTTAGAATTTGTGACGACCCTCAAACTTTTTTATAATTTTAAACTCAATTAAACCAATCAAAAATGAAAAAATTTATTTTATGCTTAGTTTTAGCAATAAGCTTTTTAAGTACAAATGCACAAAATAGAACAGGCGAATTAAAACATATTGTTTTATTTACTTTCAAAGCAAGTTCTTCTGCAAAAGAAATAGAAAATGTAGCGCATACTTTTGCAAAATTATATGGTAAAGTGCCTCAAGTTAAAAATATGCAATGGGGTATAAATATGAGTCCAGAACATTTAGACCAAGGCTTTACACATTGCTTTACGCTTACCTTTAATTCTGAAAAAGATTTAGCAGACTATCAATTAAATCCAGCCCATATTGCCTTCCAAGCAGTATTAAAACCACATATGGATAAAGTATTTGTGGTGGATTATTTTGTAGAGCCTAATAAATAGTATAAAATAAAATTAAGCCGTAGCTGCTTTTCTATTTTTCATGTATACGTTTAAACCTATAAAGGCAAGAATTAATACAAGAGGAATTGTTAAAGTAGCATTGATCACTTCTGGCCCTGCTAATTTTTTTGCTTCATTGGTAACGGCTGCAAGATCCGCTGCTGCTGTTCCTGCAGGAATTTTAGCATTTACCAACTTATCATAAAAGTCGCTCATAAAAATCATATAGACAGATACAGCAAACATACCTGCTCCGCCCATTAGATTAATACCTACTGCACCTGTTTTAGGCAAATTTTCAGAAACAAAACCTAACATGGTTGGCCAAAAATAACAAACGCCAATACCAAAAAGAATAGCTCCTGCAAATAACATATTACCAGAGGTATGGCCTAATAAATATAAACCTGCTGCTGCTAAAATTGAAGACATCAATAATACACCAGAAGGTGAAAACTTTTTTACAACCGGACCTGCAAATGCACGGCCAATAACCATTATACCTGTTTCAATGGTTAATAATAATATGGCATTATCACTTACATTTTTAAGCAGTACATCTATCCATTGTCCTGTAAATAATTCAGTGATAGCTGTTCCGAACATACAGATAATCATAAAAATAAATAGAGGGTTCAATAAACTCTTATACATATCTGAGGCAGAAACCCCACTTGATACGCGCTCTGTTTCAGGGAATTCTAATTTTGAAAAGAAATAACCATATAAAATTGTAGGAATTAACATCATACCTACTTGTAAATTTGTACCTAATCCTATTTTATTAAATAAGAAAACGATTAAAGTACCAATTACAATACCACCTGGAAACCATAAATGAAAGTGATTCAGTTTAGTAGTTTTGTTAGTTGGAAATAAAGCCGTTACCAAAGGATTACAAGAAGCCTCCACTGTACCATTGGCAATACCAATTAATAATGTAGAGAAAAATAGACTCCAGTAGCCAGTAGCATATATTGTTAATACAATACCCGCTAAGTGAAATATAAAGGCTAGTACTAATAAGCGTTTCATGCCAATAATATCAACAATAGTTCCGCCTACAAGCATTGCTAATGGGAAACCCCAGAAGGCAGTGGCTGCTATAGTACCTAATTGAGCATTCGTTAAATGAAAATCAATGCCTTGTTGGCTTAGTACCCCAGCTCTAATTCCAAAGGAAAGAGAAGTGACTAATAAAGCTAAACAGCTGGCAACAAATAGTCTGTTGGTTTCAATGTTTTTTGACATAATCGTTAATTTTTTGGTTTGGTCTTAAAAAGCGAACTTGAATATAAAAAAATTTATTGAAAAAACATTAAATTACATAGAACTTGTAAAAAATAAAAAACCTTTTCACTTAAAACTAAAGCCATGAAACAATTCCTATCCATCTGTTTAATTAGTTTTTTATTTGCTTGTACGAATAGCAAATATGATACCATTATAAAAAACGGATTGGTATATGATGGAAATGGAGGGGCGCCTTATAAAGCCGACCTTGCTATTAAAAATGATACCATTGCTTTTATAGGCAATTTATCTAATGAGTCGGCCACTCATATAATTGATGCAAAAGGCATGGCTATTGCGCCAGGCTTTATTAATATGTTAAGCTGGGCACCTACCTCTCTTATTATAGATGGTAATTCTCAAGGTGATATCAGACAAGGAGTAACCTTAGAAGTTTTTGGAGAAGGCGGAAGTATGGGTCCTTTAAATGCCAAGATGAAAAAGTCTATGGAAGAAGATCAAACCGGCCCCAATAAATTAGCAATTCCTTGGAATACTTTAGGTGAGTACATGCATTACATGGAAAAAAAGGGGATCAGTTGCAATATTGCTTCTTATGTAGGTGCTACCACTATTAGAGAAAATATTATTGGAGAAGATAATCGTGCTCCAACACCTGCTGAATTAGAAAGCATGAAGGGCTTGGTAAAACAAGCCATGGAAGAAGGTGCACTAGGTGTGGGTAGTTCTTTAATTTATCCACCTGCTTTTTTTGCAAAAACAGATGAGCTCATTGAATTGTGTAAAGCGGCTGCTCCCTATGGTGGGGGTTATATTTCACATATGCGTAGTGAAGGCAATAATTTTATTGAAGCAGTGAATGAGTTAATTACTATTGCTAAAGAAGCAAAAGTACATGGAGAAATTTATCATTTAAAAGCAGGGGGTGTAAATAATTGGCCGAAAATGGATTCTGTTATAAAATTAGTAGAAGCTGCAAGAGCTGCTGGCATTGATGTTGCTGCCAATATGTATACTTATCCTGCAGGTGCTACAGGTATGACGGCATCTATGCCTCCTTCTTTACAAGATGGTGGTTTTGGAAAATTATGGTTGCGTTTACATGATCCAAAAATTAGAGCGGAGATGATAAAAGCCATGAAAACTGATGCAAAAGATTGGGAAAATTTATATTATGGTACTGGTGGTGCTAACAAAGTTTTATTACTTGGGTTTAGAAGAGATTCCCTAATAAAATATTCTGGTAAAACTTTAGCAGAAGTGGCTAAAATAAGAAACACCACACCAGAGGATTGCGCTATCGATTTAATTATTCAAGATAGTAGTCGTGTAGAAGTAGCTTATTTTTTAATGAGTGAAGAAAATATAAAAAAACAAATCGTACTTCCTTGGGTAAGTTTTGGATCTGATGCGGAGTCGGCCTCAACCGATCCAATTTTTATGAAACAAAGTACACATCCTCGTGCCTATGGAAATTTTGCGCGCGTAATTGGGCATTATGTAAATGAAGAAAAAGTAATGACTGTAGAAAAAGCCATCCATAAACTTTCTAAAGTAGCAGCTAATAGTTTACATATTCAAAAGCGTGGAGAATTAAAAGTGGGTAACTATGCAGATATTTTAGTTTTTGATCCAAGTAAAATTAAGGACCATGCCACATTTGAAAAACCAAGACAATATGCAACAGGCATGTCACATGTTTGGGTAAATGGTGTGCAAGTATTAAAAGATGGCGAACATACCAATGCTAAACCTGGAAAATTTGTAAAAGGCCCTGGCGCAAAAGTTTAAACTAGTTTTTAGCCAATGATGCCCCATCCATTTCAACGGATGAAACTTTTCCGTTTTCGTTTAATCTAAAATTAAGCATGCTTTTGCCATACCATTTTTTATTCCATGCTAATTGAAAACTATCATAATTCCAATGTGATACTACTGCTTTGCCTAATTTTATATTCTCTGCAACCAATGTTTCATTTTCAATACTAATGGTAATGCTTCCAAATAAAGGGTCGGTATAAGTGCCTACATAGGCTTGTAAAGGCAAGGAGGGCTTGGTGTTCAGCACTCTTTTAGCTTCTGCTGCGCTTCTTGCTGCTGTGGCTTTGGCTCTAATATTGCCATATAAACTTAAGAAGTCGGCACTCCAATCGGTATTCCCCCCTAATGCATAATGGTCAAAGGCTTTATACATTAAAGCATGTCTTGCTTCTGCGTGATCTAAGTTTGCAAAAATATAAACACCGGTTTTTTCTTCAGGCATCTGTCCATGAATCGCAATTTCTCCAGACAAACTTCCTGTGTGAAAATTTAACTTTCTGCCTTTGTAATCTTCTTGAAACCAACCTAAGGCATAAGTAGTGAAATTAGGTTTGGTTAATTGTTGGGTTGGATAAAATTCTGATTCAGTTACAAAGGTTTGTGGCTTTAACAAATTAGTCCAAGTGGAAGGTGATACTAATCGGCCTCCTTCATATTTACTGGAGTCTAGCATACATTGCATCCATAAAGCTATCTCATCAATATTAGAATATACTGAACCTGCTGCTCCAATTCTATCAGCAGAATCTCTTTCTATCACTTGTATTTTTCCCTCTACTCTGTCATGTGGTTTAGAAATATTTGGATTGGTTACTAAGCCTAATTTAGCGCGTGTTTGCAGCATGCCTAAAGGTTGAAAAATATTTTTAGTAATAAAATTTTCCCAAGGCATACCAGCTACTTTTTCAATTACTTTTCCTGCAATACCATAAAATATATTTTGATAGATAAAGCCCGCTCTAAAAGAATAAGAAGGTTTCACTAATTGCATACGCTCCATAATTTCATCACTAGAAAGTATATTCATGGTCCATAAATAATCGGTATTACCTACTCCTGAATTATGTAAGAATAAATCACGTACGCGCATTTGTGTGGTTACATAAGGGTCGTATAATCTAAAATTAGGAAGGTATTTTATCACAGGGTCGTCCCAGTTCACCTTGCCTTGGTCAACTAAAATGGCCATGGCTGTTGCAGTCATAGCCTTAGTGGTAGAAGCACAAGCAAATAATGTTTGGTTATTAACCTTATTACCTGTTCCTAATTCAGTAGTTCCATAAGCATTTTTAAAAACGACTTTATTATTTTTAACCACTACAATGGCTAGTCCTGGAATTTCCCATTCCTTAATTGATTTTTGTACATAAGCATCAAAGGCAGCAGCGGTATCACCAGCTGTTTTTAAAACTTTTGTTTTTTGAGCCTGCAAATTTTGCATGAATAGCACCAAACAAAGCAAGGATGTAACTAATTTTTTCATAAGACTAGTATTAGAGTGATTAAAATATAGGTTTGTATATTTAGCTAGCTTCTTAAAATTACAAATTTTTAAGCTTATTGTCATTTTAAATTAATAATATAGATAGGATTTAGTAAATTTATAGTACAACTATATGACTATGAAAAAGAAATTTGATATAATTCGTATTTTTATAATTTTAGTAGTTTTATTTTTTTCAGCTACAAACCTAAATGCGCAAACTTTAACTATTGATATAAGTAACCCTGGGGAAGGGCCCAGCGCCGGTATGGTAAGAGTTACTAATATAGGTGCAATAGGTGATAAAAAAGCAACTGGACTCACTTATGAGGATGTAGAGGGTACACCATTTTGGGATGAACACTGGAATGCTGCTTTATTGTATTTTAAGTCAGGACCTATTTACAAACTACCTAAAGCAAAATTAAATTTATATACATCAGAAGTACATTATACCAATGATAAGGATGGTGAGCTAGTCGCTGAAACAAGTTTAATTGATAAAATTGTTTTTTTAGATAGTAAAGATGCTACTAAAGTTTTAGCGGTTTTTGCTGTATTACCCGATTTTATAGACAACAAGCCTTTCGCTTTTTACCATGTGTATAATAACGGAGCCTATCAATTAATTTTATTACAGAAGAATTTGGTGAAAGTGAGTCCCTTTGACCCTTTAACAGGTAAAAATGCAACTAGCTTTTTTACAAAGTCTTATTATGGAATTTATAATAACGGAAAAACTATTCCATTGAAGTCATTAGATAGAAATAGTATTTTATCTGTAGTTCCTTTTAATGCAAACGTTGAACCTTGGATAAAAAATACAAAGAATAAATTAAAATCAGAGCAAGACTTGATTTCTTTTCTTAATTATTACAATAGCTTAGTTATAGCAAAATAAATTTAATGCTTTTTATCCTTCAATTAATTTAGCAATACTAAATGCAGCCGCTGCTGCTATTGCGCCCGTCATCATTACCTTTACGCCACCCCACCAAGGATTCACACCCGTCATTTTGCTTTTAAAAAATCCAAAAATATACAAGCAAACTAAGGTAATGACTGCTGAAATTTTCAAACCCTCAATAGCATCACTTACAAAAAAATATGGTGTTAAAGGAACTAGTCCACCTACTATATAACTGGTACCTATATTAAAAGCACTTTTTCTAGCTCTTTTGGGGTCGGGCTCTTCTAAACCTAATTCATGCTTCATCATAAATTCAACCCAACGCTTATTATCCTTAATAATTTCTTGAGTAGCTTCCTCTGCAGTACTATCACTTAATCCCCAGTCTAAAAAAACTTTACGCACTTCTTCAATCTCCACTTCTCTTTTATTTTCTAATTCCCAGTATTCCTTTTTTAGCTCACTCGCATAATGGTCTTGTTCTGTTTTACCTGCTAAAAACCCGCCAAGACCCATGGCTATAGAACCCGCTGCAATTTCTGCAATGCCTGCTATCCATATTAAATTCACATTACCATGCACAGCTCCACTTAAACCCGCAGCTAAGGCAAATGGAACCGTAAGTCCATCACTCATACCAATTACGATATCGGTAAGCATATCGCTACTTTTTAAATGTTCTTCTAGATGTAGATGAGTTTCATGCATAAAAGCAATTTTAATGTAATTGAACTGCATCAAATTTAAGTAAAAAACAATAAATTTAGCTAAGGAAAACTAAGTAAGAATCACTTAATGAGTAAAATCATTTTTTTGTATTCTTATCAAGTTTAAAAATTAAAAATATTTTTTACATCAATCTAAATTATGAAAACACCGGAAAAAAATAGCCGTCGTCGATTTTTAAAAAACTCAGCCGCAGTTGTGGCAGGTTTTTCAATTGTACCTAGACAGGTTTTGGGTAGAGGATTTTTAGCCCCAAGTGATCAACTCACTAAGGGTATAATTGGTTTAGGGGGTATGGGCCGAGGTCACATTCCTTATGCAGGTACACGTGTTGTAGCCATTTGTGATGTAGATAAAAAACATTTACAATCTGCAGCTGAACTAGTAGGCGGAAATGTAAAAACTTTTCATGACCACAGAGAATTAATTGCATTACCTGAAGTAGATATTGTACATATTGCTACACCTCCTCATTGGCATGGTATCATGGCCATTGAAGCAGCTAAAGCAGGTAAAGATATTTGGTGTGAAAAACCAATGACAAGAACTATTGGCGAAGGAAAGCGAGTGGTAGAAGCCGTTCAGCAGTATAAGCGTATGTTTCGTTTAAATACTTGGTTTCGTTTTGAAGATAATTTTTATGGTATGAATACCACGGTGAAGCCAATAAAAAAATTAGTAGAATCGGGTTTATTAGGTTGGCCTTTAACTGTAACGGTTAGTAAAACTACCGGCTTTGATTGGAAATTTTACTGGGTTGGAAAAACAAAACTTGAAGTACAACCTGTTCCTGAAGAATTAGATTATGATAGATGGTTGGGTCCAGCACCATTTAAACCCTATAATGTACATAGAGTTCACCAAACTTTTAGAGGTTATTGGGATTATGATGGCGGTGGACTAGGAGATATGGGACAACATTATATCGATCCTATTCAATATTTTTTAGGTAAAGATGAAACAAGTCCTATTGCGGTTGAAGTAGATGCAGAACAACAACATCCTGATGCTTGCGGTACTTTTAGAAAATTAACTTTCACTTACGAAGATGGTTGTAAAATTATTTTAGATGGAGAAGCCAAGGATCCAAGCGCAGCTTATATTGAGGGGCCTAAGGGGAAACTTTTTGCAGGCTTTAAATCGGATATACCCAATTTGAAAGAAAAATTAGCCATGATGCCCGATCCTGCTCCACAGGTTACAAATTTTTTAGAATCAGTAAGAGAAAGAACCCCTTTTGCATTGAACGAATCTAATGGTTTTAGATCTTGTACTATTATTAATATGGGAAAAATAGCCTTACAATTAGGAAGAAATTTAAAATTCAATCCTGATACCCAAGAATTTATTAATGACGAAGAAGCAAACAGATTAATTAACCCTGCCATGCGTTCTCCTTGGACCATTTAATAACTCAAATCAAATTTTTATAATGAAAAATAAAATATCTTATTTACTTATCTTCTTATTATTTACCACACAACTATTAGCACAAGTAGGTTCTGTAAAAAATACTATTAACAGCTTCCCTTATCAAAAGCCATCTGAAACTGAAGCTGCTATTACTTCTATGCATACATGGGGAATTAGTCAGTGGAAACAATTAGTACAATTATTAGACAATGATTCTTTAAAACTAAAACCAACATATGCCTTAAATGCATATGTAAATGATGCCAGTTTAAATGCATCACTAAAGCATCAAGTTGCAGAAAACTTAGCTGCTGTGTATGGATCTGCTAAAACTTTTTATACACGTGAATTCATTATTAAACAACTAGCCTTATTAGGTGATGATGCTGCCGTAAAATTACTTAGCAGTTTATTAAAAAATGAAAGCTTTGGAGGCAATGCAGCTAGGGCATTAGCGAGTATTCATAGTAACGCTTCAAAACAAGCTTTAGTAAAAAGTTTAAAATCAGCAACTGGTGAAAATGCAAAACATATTCAGGCAGCCTTAGACAATTTCAATTTTAAATTACCAGAAATTAAAGCCTTAAACCAAAAAGCAAATCAAAACCAAACATCTATTACCCCTGCTCAACACTTATTATTGGTTCAAGATAGAATGGAAAAGGCAAGTACCCGATTAGAAAAAAGATATCTACTTCATGAAGCTTCATTAATTCCTGGCTTTTCAAGTTTTATGTTTGTAAGCAAGTCATTAAATGATGAAACAATTAATTATGAGGCAGCTTTAATATTAGCACGCTTAGCCTTGGCTGATAAAAATATTAGAGGTCCAGCGGTAAGAGCAAACTTAGAAAAAGCAATAAAACTTATTCATGGAGAAGATAGTGCTGTTCTAGTTTCTAAACTTACAGCGCATTTAATAGATTTACCTTATGATAATGGATTTGTAAACTTATTCAATGGTAAAGACTTAACAGGATGGAAAGCTTTGGTCATGAACCCAATTGCTAGGGCTAAGATGAGCGACTCTGCTTTGAAAGCGGCCGAACAAAAAGCCAATGAGAAAATGAAAAATGATTGGATTGCCAAGGATGGTCTTTTAGTATTTACAGGACACTGCGATAACTTAGCTACAGAAAAAAAATATGCCGATTTCGAAATGTATGTTGATTGGAAAATTACAGAAAAAGGCGATGCAGGTATTTATTTAAGAGGTAGTCCACAGGTACAAATTTGGGATACAAGCAGAAGAGAAGTAGGTGCTCAAGTGGGTTCTGGAGGTTTATACAATAATATAAAAAATCAGAGTAAGCCTTTAGTGGTAGCCGATAATAAGATTGGGGACTGGAATAATTTCCATATTATTATGAAGGGTGCAGAAGTAACTGTTTATTTAAATGGTGTACTTGTTACAGACAATATTACCCTTGAAAATTTTTGGGATCGTAAATCACCAATTTTTCCTAAAGAACAAATTGAATTACAAGCACATGGAACTTATGTAGCCTATAGAAATATTTATATTAGAGAAATTCCTACCGATGAAAAAACTAGTTTATCTGAGGAAGAAAAAAATGATAGTTTTGTTTCTTTATTCGATGGAACCAATTTAGATAACTGGACAGGCAATACTTCAGGCTATTTAGTAGAAGAAGGTGTTGTTGTAGTAAAACCAAATAAAGGAAGCGGTGGAAATTTATATACTAAACAAGAGTTCGGTGATTTTATTTACAGATTCGATTTTCAACTAACGCCTGGTGCAAACAATGGCATTGGTATACATGCCCCTTTAGAAGGGGATGCAGCTTATGTGGGTATGGAAATTCAAGTATTAGATAGTGAACACCCAATGTATGGATACATTCAGCCTTATCAAGCTCATGGCTCTTTATATGGAGTGATGCCTGCTAAAAGAGGCTTTTTAAAACCAACCGGCGAGTGGAATGAAGAAGAGATTATGGTAAAAGGAACGCAGATTAAAGTAACCTTAAATGGCACAGTTATCTTAGAGGGTGATTATGCAGAAGCTTCTAAAAATGGAACCATGGACCATAAAGAACATCCAGGTTTATTGAGAACCACTGGGCATATTGGTTTTCTAGGCCACGGCGATGTGTTGAGATTTAAAAATATGCGTGTTAAAGTATTAGAGGAAGAAAAGAAAGGCAAGAAAAAGAAGAAGTAGTAAATAATAAACGACAAGGCTTAGATTTTAATTGCCTAATATAAAACAAAAAGCCCCGAATTTCTTCGGGGCTTTTTTATAGCTATTGCTAGCTAAAGAATTATTGAACTGATTAGTTAAATAAGTATCTAACTCCAATTTGTAACTGCCAACGAGAAGCAATACTTGAAGATGGAGTATATGCTCTTGTTTGAGGCGCTTGCTTAGTTTGATCTAAGAAAGGAAATAGATAAAATAGGAGTTTTACCATCTGTATCAATTTTACTAAATGAAAGTGGAGTAGTAGTAGTTGGTACATAGAATACACCCCAATCTTTATTTAACAAGTTAGTTAGGTTGTAAATATCAGCAGTTAAACGAATCGTATGCTTGTTTTTACCAGAAGTAAATCTAATGTCTTGAGTAAAGTTTAAATCTAATTTATGGGTCCAAGGTAATACGTAAGCATTTCTTTCAGCAAACTCACCTCTATGTTTAGATAAATAAGGGTTGTTTTCAATGAAAGTATTTAATTGGTTCCATAAAGTTGTTTGATCTCTTGTATCAGGATAAGCAACACCATTAATAGTAACAGTATTAGAGTTAATTAATTTAATTTGAGAAGGATCTTTAGGTATAAACATTAAGTCGTTGTAAGTAATACCATCTCCGTTAACGTCACCACTTACATAATAAGAAGTAGCATAGTTAGGAGCACCTTCATACACTAAACCAATTGATGATAATAAGTTTTTAGAAAATTCTTTCTTATAAACCATGCTCGCAATAATTCTATGTGGTAAATAGTTATTAGATAAACCAGCAACGAATTCATTAGGATTGTCATGTGTTAATTTAGAACCCCACATAGTCGCTGCAGTTGAACCAGTCACCGCTGCATCGTAAGCAACTTGTCTTGTATAAGCTGCAGTTGCAATAAAGTTTCTAGTTACTTTTTGAATTTGAATAGTTCCAGTAGCTGCATATCCTGCATTTGAATTCGTCATATAAATAGCATTACCAATAGAAGGGTTAGCAGCACTAGCTACCACCTTGCTACCAGAAACCATTTGAGATCCTCCATAAGGATAAGATGTTGTATAAGGGAATCTCCAACGACCATCAGTTAAACGAACTAAACCAGTTGAAGGAAGCGCAATATTTTGGAATACAGAAGCATGTAATTGCTTAGTGTATGATCCTTCTGCAGTAACTGTCCAACCATTACCTAATTTTTTATCAGCCGCTAAAGTAGATTTAAATACTTGAGGGAATTTATAATTAGGATCGGTAACGTTAATTGAGTAAGAGCTAGATAATCCAGCAGTTGCTTGAGGACGGTAAGCATTTACATCAGGATTGAAAATATTGGTATTGGTATTAGAGAAAGATCCAAACAATGCCATACCTGAGTTAGAAGCTTGGTTAGAAAGCCATACAAAAGGAGGAGCACCTTGGAATAAACCAGCACCACCACGAATTTGTAAACTTTGGTCACCATATACATCATAGTTAAATCCAATTCTTGGAGAGATTTGAATTGCTGTTGTAGGTTGAGCACCTGTATTCGCATGAATACCTTGGTAGAAATGTGTTAAAGTGTCTACTACTGGGTTATACAAGAAAGTATTATAGAAGTTTGTATAGTCAGCTCTTAAACCATAAGTAATAGTTAACTTATCTGTAGCTCTGTATTTATCTTGAATGAAGAAACCTGCTTCAAAATCCTTAGGACCAACTAATGGAAATGCACCACCACCTAAAGTGTAAGATAAGTTATACTTATAAGCAGGTTTAGTTCCCGCAGCAGAAGCATAGAAATCAGCTAAGTTATTAAATTGGTATACCCCTTCGTAGTTAGGAGAAAAACCATTTAAATATTTTTTGTAAGAAGATTGAATACCAGCAGTAATCTCATGGTTACCTGCGTAAAGAGATAATACATCATTAAATTGGAATACATCGGTATTTAATTTGTTGCCATAGGTATATAACTCATAACCAAAAGAGGTAAAGCCTTTTCCATTACCATCTAAGATATCCACCATTGGAAATTCTTTTTCAGATAAAGCATTTCTAAAATCTCTTAAGGCTGTATATCCTACTTGTAATTTATTACTCATTCTATTAGAGAACTTAGTATTCAACTCGGCAATAAACACATTTGCGTTATTGTTGATTTCATAACCTGCACCAAAGAAAGGAAGTGCAGTAGCACTAGCTTGTCTTGGACTTAATGAACCACTATTGGATGGAGGAATTTGACTTGAAGATTTTAAATAGCTATACTTAAATGTAAAAGTATTGTTCTCGTCAATATTCCAATCAATCTTAGCTGTTAAACGCTTAGACTTTGCAGCATAAGAATAATTTTGGTAAGGTCCTGGATCGTAGTTATACTTTGATTTTAAGAAAGCAGCTAAAGCATCTAAGTCAGCGGCGTTCGCAGCAGAAATAGTAGTACCATTAGCAGGAGAAGAAGCGGTAGAGGCTGACCATAAAATGG
>Ga0209188_1001976_pt1 | contig 15617 bp, 24 predicted proteins | sample C_130625_EF_Meta_FD_187307 | JGI IMG/M metagenome (GOLD analysis project Ga0209188, IMG submission 187307) | Freshwater microbial communities from Lake Croche, Canada to study carbon cycling - C_130625_EF_MetaG (SPAdes) (version 2) | ecosystem: Environmental > Aquatic > Freshwater > Lake...
CTCCTTATGAGTTTGATATTCCGTATAGGTAAAAGGTTGAATTAGTAACATAATTATCGCTACCATCACAAATAAACTGTAATGAAGTGATTGCAGTATTTTCCGATTTTAAACCAGCAGTAAGATTTAAATAAGCCTCAGTAGCATTAGTTTCTCCAGCCCCATTTATACTTATTGATTTATAAATGGAAGTAGAAGTGTAATTAGGTAAATACAATTCCATATTGCTAAAAGTATTAGCCGTAGCATTGGCACCAACACCAGGGCCAACATAAATAGTCGTACTATTATTACTTGTAGCCGAACTACCATCTCCAAATATTGCCCTATAAGTTTGATTTGTTGAGGTTGAATTTACATTCAATTTTACAATTCCAAAAACTGCCGCTGTTGTTTGCCTTGTACTAATTTTAACTAATAAATCAGTATAAGTTTGAGGAATTGAAGTAAAAGTAACACTAGCAATATTTGAACCGAGTGTTTTGCCTTCTATCAAAGTATATGTATTTGCCATTATGCCGCCAATATTCCGTATAGGGTGAAAGTTGCACCGCTTGACCAATTACTGCTACCACCAGCATTTAATGCAATACTTGTAATTGCAGAAGTTGAACGCCACAAACCTGCTATTGCATACACTTCGGTTGTGGTTAAATTGTATCTACCTAAAGTGCTTTTATAAGTAGTTGTATTAGAATAATTTTGAATTTGAATTATTGCAGTAGATGGAATTGTTGAACTCATACCAATATTGTAATCTCCAATTAAAATACCTGATGATGAGTTAGACAATTTTGATGATGACGCCGAACTACCATTACCTGCTATCCAAGTTGAGGAATAATTTGTTCCTGTATCAGAATTAAATTGCATAAATGGTGTTTGTTGAACTGCATTTTTTAAGTTTGCACAAACAATCACTAAATCGGTATAACCACTAAATGAACTAAAGGTAACACTAGATTGCGCACTACCTAAAGTGGTAGTTGTTATCGGTGTATATGTTGAACCTGCGGCCATTGTGATTACCCCTTAATTCCGTATAAGGCGAAATGAGTATATTGAACAAAAGATGCGCTACCTGAACCAAAGAATGTTAAACTTGTTATTGCGTTGGTATTAAACCAACCAGCACTTGTAAAATTTAAACGACCACTACCATTCAAATCAGTGCCACCTAACATTCTTATTGTTTTATTTTTTGTAGAACTAGAATAATCTAAGATGTCCCAAACGGATACAGCAAAAGTATTTGCTAATGCGCTTGACCCTGTTGAAATCATATAATCAGTATTGCTTGAATTACCACCACCATCTGCGGTTATACTTGACCCATCCGCTAAAATTGTATGATAAGAATAATTTGCACCACTATCACCATTAATACGCATTGCTAAACTGTTAAGAGTTAATGCTCTACTATCTCTACTAATTGCTCTTATTTGTAAATGTTTATAGGTTGAAGGTATAGAACTAAAAGTAATAGTTGAACTACCACCTGAACCTACTGTTACTGTTGCAATAGATTCGTAAGAACTATTTACTACAACGGCAGAACCATCCCAAAAGTTAGAAGTTCTTGGAAGTTTGTTACCGATTCGTGAAGCGGAAGCAAAGCGAATTGCCATTAAACAATCTCGCTTCCAAATGCTGAGAATGAAAGGGTTGCGCTAGAAGCATAAACAGTAATCACATCAGTAGTTGCTAAAGTAACTCCAAGAGTAAGGGCGGTTGTATCATTTGCTGCAATGGCAATATCGTAAGCAAGATAATGTTGTGCTGCAAGGGTTGCTCCAGCAGGGCGAACTGCTATGCGATAGGAAGCAGATGTGGCTGCTTGGTTACATATGCTAATTGTAGATACTACTGTTGAGGTAGAAGCAGGTACCGTATAAAGGGTGGTTGCTGTTGTTGCAGATGGATTGGACTGTCCCAATACCTTATAGGTCGTTGCCATTATTCTCCTTAGATTTGATTATTTAGAAAGTAGTGCTGCAATTTCAGCAGTAGATAAACCTAATACAGCAAGTTTAGTTTCAGCAGAAGCAAGGGCTGCTGCCTTATTTATAATAGATTGATTGGCTTCTGCTTCAAGACGAGCCGCCTCAGCATCAACCTCTGATTGAGTTAAAGGTGAAACGTTTTGAGTGCTCCATACAATAGTGTTTATATCATTGTCGTTTAATGTAAATTCTACATCTGGGCGTAAAGATTGAATTGCTCTCATTGTCCAGTTCATACTAATGCCTCCTGTAAAATAACAATTGATGGACTTATACCACCAATGTAAGAAGTATTGCCACCACCGCTGGTTGTTTTGAATTGTAATTTATATGTAGTTGATGATGTTGTTGCTGGAGAATCAAGGAATGACATACTAATTGGCATAAACATTACTGCACCAGTCATACTGCTAACACCTTGAACAGTATATTCCATTCCTGATTCATAAATTGATGTTGAACCACGAACTATTTGAACAAATATACCTGGAAGTCTATTGTTTGATGAACCATCAGCGAAAAATGAAAAGTTCATTGTTACTAAAACTTTACTTGTAGAAAGAGTTGGAGTTATAGAAGCAGTAACATTTGTTGCATCTGTGTAACTTGTACTGGTTGTTGATGTTTGTGTTGTAGTTGTTGCTTGAATTGTTTGACCAATACGAGGAGTGGTAGTTACTGAAGCCCATTTAACACCAGATGTTTCAGCAGAGTCTGCTGTAAGAACATAGTTGTTTGTGCCAACTGTAAGTGCAGTCTTAGCATTACTAGCAGTTCCAACTAAGATTGTTCCTTTGGCTGTGTAATCAGATGTACCAATTACTGAACCAGTAACTCCGTGTACTCCAGTAGAAGCAGCAATATGGGTTTGAGGTTCACGTACATCTTGTGCTGAAATAACGTGGCGAACTACTGCACCAATATTGTGTGCTTGGGCTGATGTTCCATCAAGCCCACGACTAACAGATAATGTAAGACCAGCAGCACCCGTTACGCTAACTAACTCTTCAGTTGCTGTATCGTAATCAACTGCTAATGTAAAAGGATAACTGGTTGGAAAACCAGTTGTAGCACCAACTACTATTGTGGCTGACCCTGATGTTGCATTTGATGTAAGGGTAGTATCTTGAGCGATAGAACTGTAATAACGATTGACGGCCATAGATTATCCTTAAGAGGTGTAGTGGGTGCGTGGGGGGAATTGCTCTTGTAGGCGACGTACTTCTACCTGCAAGCGTTGCTGGTATAACTGATACATATAACGAGATATGTTTGCTGCTGACCCAATTGGATCATTTGATTGCTGCGAGTCTGCTTCAGCAGTTGCAGCAGGTACACGACCCATATCAAGATATGCGGCAGTTCTATATGCAGCACCAAGAATAATTACTTCTCGTGCTGACTCAGGTAATCCTGTTTGAGAAAAGTCATCCGTATCAAACTGTAAGTTTGATGGTTTTCTTGTGTAAGTAACCATCACAGTTCTTCCTGGAATAATTCCTTCACGGATTGATATTGTTTTACCGCTATTCCAAGTTAATGGGTTAGCCATTTTATCCATACGATAATGGCGAATAGGTAACCACTCAAGAGAAGGTCCTATTGTTTGCCACGATGCACCTATTACATCAATTGCATCTTGAGGTAATATGTATGTGGTTCTTGCTGCTTGAAAATTAAAGGTTGTGTAGTAAGTTCCAAATAGATCTGGATATACTCCATCAATTGCTAAGTTAATATTCTTACGAATTACTGAGCGTGGGAAAGATGGGGCAATAGTTACACGAGTACCAACAGTATGAGGTGCTGGTTCAGTATTACGGAATCCTCTGCCATAAGAAGGGATTGTAGCAATATTAGTAGTACGGTCAAATGAATCTACCCAAATGAGTTCTTCATCAATTTCAACAATACCTCTAGTCAATACAGTGCCATCGGCTACTGTAAAAGTTAATGCTGTTGAAGTAAATGCTGCTGTTAAATATGTAGCCTGATCTTGACGGTTGGTATAACCAGTAAGAGATAAGGTTGTTTCATCAATTATATCTGCAAAAGTTGTCACGATGCTATCCTCGCTGCCGCTTCATTAATACCTAAACCAGTTGTACCTGCAAGTGCGTTAAGGACGCCTTGCAGATCTAAACCTAAATTCTTTCCGCTATTGCGGCTGGCGTATAGAGAATTTAAAGCACCTGCTATTGCATAACCTTTAGTTCCAGCCCATACATTTGCTGCACCTTGTGCATCAAGAGTAGGGACTCCACCACTTAGCGTTGACGCTAAACGATTCAGATGATAGGTGTATGTGTAGCCATCGCCTGCTGCCATTATTTGCTCTCCTTAATTATTTCGCCAGTTTGAATATCTTTGCGAAGTTTGATGGATCCATTCTTTCTTAGAATTACAATGTTGCCATCTTTTATCTGGGTCTTGTTAAACCCGTCGTGGCGTTTATACCGACCCGACGACATTACTTAGTTCCGCCTACGCCTTTATATAAGCCGTATGGTGTTGCTGTTGGCTTACCAGTTAGGTTCTCTGGAGTTCCGCCAATTGCAGTTTTGTTACATCCACATTCTACGCACATATTATTTACCTTTCTTTTTAGTTTTTTTAGCCGCTGCATTATCTACCAAATTTGGATATGGTCTACCTGCTGCTTTTGCCCTTGCTTTTGCATTTGCTTTTTGTGTTGGAGTTAAAGGTTTAGAAGTTTTGTTAGGATTCTTTTTATCCCAAAATTCTTTTTTCACTTGCTACCTTTATTTCTCTTAGAAATACTTGCTGCCTTTTTCTTAGCATCTGCTTTGCTTGATGCTCCCCAAGCCTGTAAAGAAAGTAACAAGCGAGTAGGTTCACCATTTGGTTTACGTTCAGGTCCTGGCATATTTCCCATACGTGCTAAGAAAGATGCTCTGCGTGGATTATCACCAGATTTAACTGGTGGCTTTAAGTTACTGCCTTGTGCCTTAGCACTAGCACGTCCCTTTGCATTTAAGCCACCTTTAGGATTCTTGCCTTCTTTGCGTTGCCAGGCAGGTGACTTAGCCATTACTTATTTTTCTTCTTTGCTGGAAGAACTTTCTTAAGATTTGGATTTGCTTTCTTTGCTGCTGGAGATGCTTTGCGAGTAGCAGATGCGAGGATTGCACCAGCACGTTCCATCGGGATGCCTTGCTTCTTGGCTATCCCTGCTTGGGCTTTCTTGAAACCCATTCCTTTTTTCGCTGCGGCCATAATTATTTACCTTTTTTCTTAAGGATAGACATACCCTTTTTAACTTCACGTTTAACTTCCTTTTTAGATTCAGGCTTTTTTAACTCAGCCTTCTTCATAGCCTTTGATTCTGTTTTCTCATAAGCAGCGTATGCTGCTTTCTTTGTAATCTTTTTTGCTGCCATTTTATATTGCTCCTGTTTCTTTCATTACTGTAGCGTGTCGTTTTGTTATCTTACGTGCAGCAGGCATAGCCTCTGCATTGTAAGCAACTCCCAGTTTTTCACTTGCTTCTTTGGCTTCATTAATCTTTTTCATAGTGGTGCCAGATGGTTGAATACCTTCTGCTCTAGCACTGCGGTATGCAGATAACTCAGCATCCCATTTCTTTTGTGGTAAAGAATCTGCTCTACCAGCATCGCCAGTGTTAAGTTCTAGTGTACGTACTTTGCAAGCAAAGCAACTGTCATTATAATCAGTATGCTGAGCGTGATCTGTGAATACATCTTCGGTAATAAAAGGGTGTTCACTAGTTTCTTCACAGTTGACACATCCATATCTGGTAGGTATTGAATCGTATTTTTCATTTAATCCCCAAGTTAATACTTTTGAAGTATGACTATGTTCCATTATTTAAGTTTCTCTTTCATAAAATCTATATTGCGTAGTATGCGTTCTTGTTCTGGACCATTTGCTTTTGCTGCCTGTTGAGCAAATGTTAATGCTTCTTGGTAATGTCCGAGATTAAAAGCAGAAACTGCTGCCAAATCGTAGGCTTTCCAATCCCAGATAGCGGACTCGTGGCAGTAGTGGACTGATCTAGGTAAGTCCATAATGTTAACAGAGGCGTCAAGACAGGCTGTCCAGTCTCTTCTTCTGTAAGCATCTATCGCCAATCCGTACCAAGGTTCACCCTCAGTTGGTAGAATTTCTACACCTTTTTGATACCAAGCAGTAACTTCTTCGGCTGGCTTCTTTAAATAAAAAGCCGCTTCCGCTAACCATTTACATACTGCTGCTTGTTCTACATTCCAGGCTTTGTCTTTAAGTTCTAGGGTTCTAGTTCCTGCCCTAATTACATCTTCCCATTTTTGGTAGAAGTAATATTCTCTAGTCATATATGTCCACATACGTGGATCATCTGGATGTTCTTTAACGGCTAGTTCTAATAATTCTGTATATTGTGAGCGAGACTTTGTATCATCTGGTTTATGTTCTATTAAAGCAGATTTAATCTCACAATATTTAGCAAGGCCTTCTTTGTAAAATACTGCTACTTCGTGGCAAGGATATCTCCAAAGCCAACCAGTTCTTGAATGAAGTTTATCTTTAAGCCATCTGCTGCCAGTATCAAATGTAATCCAACCGTGATCGGATCCTTCAACCCAACCTCTGCGAACTTCCTTAAAGAAGTTCTTACTTGGCACTTCATCTAAGTCTAAGAATAAACATACATCTACATCTTCAGGTACTAATGCTAGTGAAGCATTTCTTGCTACATCAAACCTAAAAGGTTTAACGCTTATTTGGTGAACTGTTACTCCCAGTTCTTTAAGTTTTTCTTGTGTACCATCTGTGCTACCAGTATCAGCAACGATACGATAATCAGCACCTTCAGTGGCTTTCGCAAACCTTTCACAATGTTTTATTTCGTTGAGCGCAATTGCATATACTGCTATTTTCATATTGTCTGAATTGTAACATATATCCTAGTTACATTCCGCCTAGCATTAAAATTAATGGCAATCCTGCGCCGTCAGTTCCTGTCGCTCCAGTGCTTCCTGTTGCACCTGTCGCTCCTGTAGGTCCAGTTGAACCAGTAGGACCAGTTGGTCCAGCAACTGTGCTGTTAGCACCAGTTGGTCCAGTTGCACCCGTTGCACCCGTTGCACCAGTAGCACCGTTAGTTCCGTTAGTTCCTGTTGCGCCAGTACTACCTGTGGCACCAGTCGCACCAGTAGGTCCAGTAGGTCCTGTCGCTCCGTTAGAACCATTACTACCAGTTGCTCCAGTTGGTCCAGTGATGCTAGAACCTGTGGCTCCAGTCGCACCTGTTGGACCAGTTGGTCCTGTAGGTCCGACTCCACCAGATTGAGCAAATGTGATGTTATCTGTACCGATAATAATGTAATTGTTTGTGTATGTTCCAACGCTGTTTTGAATCCAGTTTGTTGAAGCATTTACTGTTCCTGAAACTACGAAAAGAAAATCACCATACTCAACTTGACCTAGAGTTGAGTTATTGAAATCAGTTGCGCGAGTAAGGACATAGGCAGCACCACCAGCACCTTGAGTTGTTACTGTGTAAATACCATTTTGAGTTTGAGTGGTTTGATCTTTGACAAGAATTCTATCGCCAACAGTAATGTTTGTTCCATCAATACTTCCACGACCATTTGATGTTGCAGTAAGTTTTGCACCAATACCAGTTCCGCCACCAGCATCAGCAGTTCCTGCTGTATAAGTTGTTGATAAATTTCCTGTTGTTGCAAGTCGTGCGGAAGAGTGAGCATTTGCAGACGAGATTGGTCCAGTAGGTCCAGTTGCACCTGTAGAACCAGTAGGGCCAGTAACACCAGTAGGTCCTGTAGGACCTGCAACTGTTGAGTTGGCACCTGTAGCGCCCGTTGCGCCAGTTGCACCCGTAGGTCCAGTTGGACCTGCTACGGTTGAATTTGCGCCTGTTGCACCAGTTGACCCAGTACTTCCTGTAGGACCAGTGCTACCAATGGCTCCAGTAGGCCCTGTAGGGCCTGCAACGGTGCTATTAGCACCTGTTGCTCCAGTAGATCCTGTGGCTCCTGTAGGGCCTGTGGCTCCTGTTGCACCTGTAACACCAGCACCAGTGGCACCAGTAGAACCAGTTGCACCTGTAGAACCAGTTGGCCCTGTAGGACCTGTAGGTCCTGTAGCACCCGTACTGCCTGCGCCAGTAGGTCCTGTTGGACCAGTCGCACCAATAATACCTTGTGGACCAACAGGTCCTAATTCAATAATTTGTGGTTGAACTGAACCAACATTATAGACGTTGGTAGTTACTGGAATTTCTACAGTTGAGACTGAGGATACATCTATAGCCATTATTGAGTCACCGAATTAACTACAGTAAAAGCACCTTGAAGAATCTTATAAACATCACCGCTTGGGCTAGTCAAATTTAAATCATATAAATAATTATTGGCTGATATTGCTGTTGTTTGAGCAGCAGTAAGAGTTAATGCTATTTGACCTAATGCTGGAGTAATAACAATCTTGCCATTAGAGGTAGATAATTCTACAGTAACGCTTGAGTCAGTAAATTGGCGCACCTGCATAAGGGCTGTATATCCAGTTAAGTCTACTGGTAAGTTATTTACTTTCCATACTGGAGATAGTTGAAAAGTAGTGCCTCTATAAACTGTTATGTTATATCTACCTGGGTTCACTTGTTCTCCTAAACGGTTGTAATGTAAGCGCCGTAGCCAGCGTTTGTTAAAATTGTATATTCAACATCTGATAAATAATATTCGTGTCCGCCAAGATAAAAGTAATCTGCATCTGCTGCTTCTTGTACTCCTGGTGTGCGAAGGCGCACTACCGATGTTCCGTAAACTAAAAGACTGTCGTTTCTTGCAATTTTATAGCGATAAAAGAAACGCCCAAAACCAGCAGGACCTTCATCAACTGTTGGTGTTCTTAATAAATACGCCACAAATTACCTTTCATTAATGAGTAGCCCCGCCCTAAAGCGGGGCTAATCGTTTTACTTACTTATCAGGAAGTAACGTTATTGATTGAAGAAGATGATTCAATACGAACCAATGCTGCTTCACGATAACGAGCAAAGCCAAGTACGCCGTACCATCCGATTGGACGGAAACGCATCAACTTGTCCACAATTGGACCGAAGATTACGTGTGGCTCTTCAGCAACTGCTTCAGCAAGTGCTTGCTTACCAGCAACTAAAGTACGGAAGTTCTTAACTCCACCAGTACCGTATACATATGCAGAAGTACCGAAGGTACCTGATGCACCTGATGCACCTGAACCGTCAAATGCGTTGAACATACGTGGAGACTCTACGAACATCGCTCCTTCATAAGTTCCAATTGTGCCTGGCCAGAACTCGGCTGCACCTGTCTCGGAATACTTATGATCGTCACGCCATCCGCCTGAACCAGTCTCAGCACGAAGATCGTGTGAAACTTCTGGGTGGATACCGCACCAGTAGTACTCGCCTTGGCGAGGAACTACTTTGTTAGCACGTAGTTTGGCTACAGCAAGACGGATATCGCGAGACTTGATTACAGAAGTATTCTGTACAAGTGCTTGTGAAGTTCCGTTTGTGTATGAACCAGCGTATGTGCTTACTGGAACTGATGCTGCTGCTGTTGGTTCAGCAATTGCGTTTGTACCGAAGTTCAATTGACGCAATGCTACTGAATCTAGTGAGTCAGCCATATTGAAAGCGATGATGTCAGCAATTGCTGGATCAACGTCTGAAAGTGAGAACAATTCTAACTTGCGGGTAGCAAGAGAAGCGTTACCGTATTCATTAAGTGTTACAGAAACGGTTGTTGTGTTTCCAAGTGCTACTGCATCTGGATCAGTTGTCTCTGTAAGTGGGGTTACTGCTTGTGCTAGATCAGTGTAGATTTGGAAGGCTACTGATGATCCTGGCATTGCCTGTTGTACTGGACGCTTATCTGCGACATCACGGATAAGAGGAACAGCACGAAGTGCAAATTCAACATAACGATCATAAGCGGTCTGTACTAGGGAAGTACCTAGGGACCCGCTACTGGAATCGGTATATGCGTTGGCCATTTATTCACCTCTTTCTTGGGGTGTAATTGTGCTTGGATGGGTTGGTCTACCTACGTCGGTTTAAAGATTGACCAAAGACTAAGACATCTAATTCTTCGCGAGAATTAGTACCATTAATTTTTGCTACTGTATCTGCATCCCTTACAGGAGCATTTGCATTTTGTGTAGCAGCATTAATACGTTGATAACTTGCCTTGGTTGCTTCTTTTTCTTCGTTGGCAGGAGCATCTTCAGGCTTAGCAAAACCAAACACATCACTGTGTTCAGTTAACCAAGCATCAATTTGCTCTGGAGCAGTAATATCGCTAGGAATAAACTTAGCGATTTTATCAGGAACTCCTTTTGAGGCCAATACTTCTTTGAGAGAACGACTGCGTAGATCAGCCTGAATACTTGCCAATTGCTCGGAAAGTTCTTTCTTCTCTTTCTCTGCACGCTTTAAAGCCTTGCGGAGATTTGCAGGACCACTATCGGAATCAATAGTTTGGTCCATATCGTCGTTATCATCATCATCATATTGGTTTGCCATTTGGCACTCCCTTTCGTTTATCGTAGATGCGTAAGCCTCAGTCTCTACAGGGGAATAGGATCTGGCTCTTACTACCAGTTTTTAAATACACACATAGGTACTGGTGAGCCTATGCGGAATCTATTTACAGGATACCTGTTTGTTCTACTCCAAGTGTTCCCTTGCTTGCACCAGCAGAACCACTAAATGCTGATATTTCTGATCTGCCTAAATTCTCTAATTGTGTTTTTGCTTGCGCTGAACCAGCAGTATTAAACTCAGATGAGACTAATTGTCCACCAACCTTGCCAGCATCTTCACCATATATAGCGGCTAATTTTTGCTCTTCTGGTAATCCTTGTGCAATATTGGCATAACCTGCTCTTGCTTGTGCTTGTGTAATACCTTGTGCTGCAAGGTCTGCACTAGTTTGTAGATTAACACCTAAGCCTTGACGTGCTGCTTCGCCAGCAATCTGAGTTGCTTGAACCTTTTGAGCAATTACATTTGAGGCTAACTTAGGATCAAGAACGTGAAGAATCATATCGCCCTTGCTTAAACCAAATTGTTGCTGTAATGCTAAAGTTACATATGGATCAGCGTTATCAATTACAGTTCTTGCTGCATCAACACGTTGTTTAACTTCAGTTGGAGATACATCCTTAGCAATTAAATCTGCAAGGGTGGCTGTATCTTTATATACTGCTGGAGATAATCCAGCCTGAATCATTACATCTTTATAAGATTCTTCAGTTGAAAGATATTCTGCTGGACTAAGTACTGGCAAACCTTGTTTTAAACGTGCTTGGTTTCCAGCAAATCTAGCCTGCCATTCTGGTTCGCTTTGAATTTTAATCATAGCAGTTGCATCATCATAACCGCCTGTAGTAATAAGAGTTACATACTTATCACCAAGTGCTGAAAGATCATATGAACTTAAAAGGCTTTTTGCTGTTGAAATCCAGTTAGTTTTTTGGGCTTGATCTTTTGCTGCTGAAGCAGCGGCTGCTGCATTTGATGCAGTTAAAGCACTGGCTTTATTTAATAACGCTGCTGAGTATGTAGCATATGCTGCTTGATCTGTAAATACTTGACCATCTGATGCAACATATTTATTGCCTGCTAACTCACTACTTGCTTTATTAAAGTCAATTCCAGAATCATTAGATGCGACTGGAGTTACTGGAATTGGTGTAGTTCCTAGTGTTTCGCCTTCAAGTCTTATGTCTCTCATTAACTAACCTTTCCTAGGGTTTTAAGTAATCCACCTACGCCGCCAAGAACTGTGTCACGAGCGTTGTTTGTGTATCCCCAAGCAGGGTTTGTTTTAACGGTTTTTTCAAAATCATATAATGCAATTGGCTTAGGATTAGCAGGATCAGTACCACGAAGAGCATCTGTAACCATTTTGCCATATCCAGTTGTATCACCAAGGTTAACTTGATCTGGTGCAATTTCAAGCAGATTGGCTAGTGTATTAATATAAGGAGCAGCAATAGAACGCATAGTCATACCAGCATCTAATTGTGCAGTAAAAGCACCATAGTTTTGTTTGGTAGTTTTAAGGATATCTGCTTTCCAAGTATTTAAATCTGACTTACCTAAAAGAATACTTTGTGCTGCTTGACTATAATAGTCTGCACCACCAGATAATGTTAGGTTACTTAAACCATTATCATAAGCATAAGATTTTAATTCACTTGCATAATTAAATGCTGAACCACCAGGAAGTGCTAAATTGATTTTACCTAATTCGGCAATATGAGTCTTAAGGGCTGTGGTGTCTAATCCTTTACCCCAAGATTGATCTAATGCCCATTCAACTAAATTACCAGTTCTGTCGTGTGGCTTATCAACTGTAGCCTCTACACCCAGTTGATCTGGTGATAATGCAATGCCTTGACTTACTGCTGTTTGAGCAATAAGGGTACGCATACGATTATATGAATCAGCGTATGTTCCAGGAGCAGATAATCTTGCACGCTCTGATGCTTGCCAAGATTCTGCGTGAGTTTTAGCCCAATCAGTATTTAAAAATTCTGCTTTAAATCGGTTAGCATCCCAATTTTCTTTACGTGCTTGGTCAAACAAAGCCTTAAGAGATGGATCAGAATTAATTAATGCAGCCTGTACGCCATACTTACCCTGGAACTCTGATACTTGTTTGGCATCAGCAACTGCGGCAGCAGCGGCTTTATCTGCAGTAGATCCTTTTGATTTACCAGATCCACCAGATCCACCAGTGCCACCAGTGCCACCAGTGCCACCAGTTTTACCTGCAGGGTTGACTCCACCAGTTACTAAAGTTCCAGTCCCTGTTGCGCCAGTACCGCCAGTAGAACCTACTGGTCCAGCAACTCCAGTTGCGCCAACACGACCTTCTCTTACATTTGCAGTTTCAACAGTACCAGTTAGTGTTGCAGGAGTCGCTTGAAAACCTGAAATTGATTCAACTGGTTTAGTAACGGGTGGTGTTGATGAAAGATTTGGATATGGTAATGCTCTACCAGCCTGTTGTGCTTTAGCATTTGCATCTTGTTTTGATTGATAATCTTTAACTGTCGTTTCTTGTTTTGCCGCATTAGCATTATCTAAAGCAGTTTTAATGTCAGCATCTGTTACGGCTAATTTACCAAACCCACTAGTCTCTGAACTTTTAGTTGTTGGATTACCTTTCATATCCCAAATACCCAAAGATTGTAACGCTATAATTTTACGAGCAGCCTCGGCTAATTTAGGGTCATCACTATTGACATAATCTTTAACTTGAGCAATATTAATGCCACCATTAGGTAATTCTTTATTTAATTCATTAATATTAAATCCAGCAACTGTTGATTTTTTAACTAATTCTTTAGTTGGTGTTGCGCCTAATTCATAGAATTTTCCATCACGAACAAAGCCAACCATCTTTCCACTACTTTTAGATACTACAGTATTGACTACACCAAATGGAATATTTTTATCTATTCCAATATTAATTACTTGATCTATCCACGTATTCTTTGGTAAATTAGTATCCATTAGTAACCCCCAGAAAATGTGTTCATTGCTGATTTCATAGCATCAAAATAATCTGTTGCTGCTGTGTAATCGCCAGCCTCAGCAGTTCCTTTAACAAGATTGGTTATATAATCTGTTTCTGTTAAACCAGTTGAAGATCCAGTTGAGCCACCAGTACCACCAGATACGCTTACTCTTTCTGGATGAGATGCAGCATACTTTAAATAATCTTGATGATATTGTTGAATTTCTTTTTCAGTCGCATCGCGCCCCATAAGGTTTTGATATACAGCGTTTGTTACCGCTTTTGTGCGAACTAAATCTGGTCTATCAATAGATGTGGATGTAGATGAGGTCGCTATATCGGAACCATTAACAACTTTATATCCACTAGAAGTACTGCCACCAGTAGGTGTTGTTAAAGTTGCACCTTGATCTTTTACTCTTGATTCACTCATCTATTAACCTAACCTTGCGAATACGGAGTTAATTACTGTATTTAACTCTGGTGTCTTGTCAACTACTTGCTTTAGATATTTCTGCCAGTTATCTTTTTCTGCGTTAATTAGTTCTTGATAAGCATTATTGTTGCGTAAAGATGTAACTTGATTATTATGGATTGACCAATCTCTATAAAGATCGGCTACAAGTAATGCTTGTTCTCCATATGCGCTTTTAATTTGTGATGAAGTCTTATTAGCAAATAACTCAGCAAAGTCATTTACTGCTAAATCTGCTGTATGACGCTTTGCAGTTGATGAATAATCATCCCACCATAATGGGTTCATATTTCCATATTGGTTTACAAAGTCATTCCAGTTAGAACGCTCAGCAGCCTGAGATACTCCAGCCTTTTTTAACTTATCCATTTGAGCAAGGTGTGCTTGTTTCTGTTGAGCAATATAGTTATTTCCAGCGGCTGTATAATAAGAAGATAAGAAATCTTCTGGAGTCTTATTTGCCCTAAGGTGCATTTTAATAACTTCATCGTGGATAGCCTGAGCATCACCCTCAAGATCAGTTGCTTGTGGGATAAAGAAAGCAGCACCATTAGCGTTCTTGCTATTAATTAAATCTTGATTTCCTTCAATCCAATTGATAGCCTTATTTGTATAAGGAATCATTGAACCTTTAATTGCAGCCTCTGTACGAGAGATAGTATATGAAATAGCACTATCGCCGTGTTTATCTAAGAAAGTATTTAAAGCCTCTATATAAGTATAAGGCTTGCCTGTAACTGGAGACTTTTCTTTAAGCATCTTATAGAACTCATCGCGTAAGCCTGGATCTTCTTGGCTTACTGCTGGTGCTAAAGGACTCATTGTTCCTAGTAATGCTTTCATAATCATAATTGATTTAGCATTATTTTTAATACGATCAACAAATGCTTGTTTTTCTAATGGTGAAGCATCAGCACTTGGTACTTTACCGTGATACTGCGCTGCTGATAAAGCGGCAATAGTTGCGTTATAAAAAGATGATTCAGTTTCTTTTGCATCAATAGCGTGGAAAACAGTTCTTGCTACTGAGTTAGGCATTAGTTGGTCAAATAAACTCTTTGAAAATCCTGCTCCGCCAACAACCTTTTTAATTTCACGATCTAAGGTTGGGTCAAATGAACCAATTGTATTTGCTGCAATTGATACGAATGGAGATACTCCAGGAGTATTAAACTCTGGGAGTACTGTTTTTAAAGATTCTAAATTACCAGTTACAGTTACTGGCAGTCCTCCTACTACTGGCAATCCAAAGGCTGCGGCACCACTTAATACCATAGAACCAAATTCACCAATTACAGGAACTGTTAAATGTTTTTGTCCATTAGCATCTTCTTCAACAAACCCTGGATCATTTAATCCCTGTTGAATTAATTGATACTGACGGAAGGCTGCTGGGTTAGTAGAGATTAAAGCACCAGCACGGCGCATAGCCTGCTCTTGTGCAAAATAGAATGGTAGATAGTTACGTACCAATACGCCAAATTGTGTACGCATTGCAGTATTGTGAATCTGAGGAACCATAGCAAATGAAGCACGGGTCATAGCAATACGCAGACCTTCTTCTTCGCTAATCTTTCCAGT
>Ga0209188_1001979_pt1 | contig 15602 bp, 8 predicted proteins | sample C_130625_EF_Meta_FD_187307 | JGI IMG/M metagenome (GOLD analysis project Ga0209188, IMG submission 187307) | Freshwater microbial communities from Lake Croche, Canada to study carbon cycling - C_130625_EF_MetaG (SPAdes) (version 2) | ecosystem: Environmental > Aquatic > Freshwater > Lake | place...
TAAGCCCGGCTATCTCGGCCCTTCCTGCACCCCCTTCCAGCCCAATGGCGACGGCGCCGGCGACCTCGTTCTCTCCGGCCTCACCCTCGACCGGCTCGGCGACCGTGGCGGCCTCGTCCGCGCCCTCGACTCCTTCAACCGCACGGCCGACCGCACCGGCATGATGGACGGGATGGACGCCTTCCAGCAGCAGGCCTTCGGCGTTCTCACGTCGAGCGCCCTGGCCGAGGCACTCGATGTCTCGAAGGAGCCACAGTCGGTGCGCGACGAATACGGCTACGGCACCGAGAAGCACCAAGGGGACGGCGCCCCGCGGCTCATGCAGCAGTTCCTCGCCGCCCGCCGCCTCGTCGAGGCGGGGGTGCGCTGCGTGACCCTCAGCTACAGCTTCTGGGACTACCACGGCAACAACTTCGCCAACTGCCGGGAGAACATCCCGCAGCTCGATCAGGGCGTGTCGGCGCTCGTGAGCGACATCCACCGCCGCGGCCTCGACAAGGACGTGACGGTGATCGTGTGGGGGGAGTTCGGCCGGACGCCGAAAATCAACAAGGATGCGGGCCGCGATCACTGGCCGAACGTCACCTGTGCGCTCCTTGCCGGCGGCGGACTGCGAACCGGGCAGGTGATCGGCTCGACCGATCGGGTCGCCGGCGAGGTGAAGGACCGGCCGGTGCGGTTCGAGGAAGTCCACGCCACCCTCTATCACCGCCTCGGCATCGATCATCTCTCGACGGTCAACGATCTCTCCGGCCGGCCGCAGTACATCACCGACCACCACGCCCCACTCCCCGAGCTCGTCTGAGATGCTCGGGTTTTTTTCGGGGATTTTTTCACGCCCGAGGTCTTCCATGCGCAGGCTCCGTGTCGCGGCGTTTCTCCTCTCCGGCGCGTGGCTCCCTGCGGCAGCCGCCGCCGAGCCGGCCTTTCAGGCGCGCGTCCTCGATCCCCATCCAGGGGAGATCTGCTACGCGGTAACGCTCGCCGATGTCGATGGCGATGCCCGGCAGGACATCGTCGTCGTCACCGAAAACGCCGTCCTCTGGTATGGCAACCCGGCTGAGGCGGGCGGCGAATGGAAGAAGCACACGGTCATCCGCGATCAGACGCCGCGCGACAACGTCTGCATCGCGCCCCACGACATCGACGGCGACGGCAAGGTCGACTTCGCCCTCGGAGCCTCCTGGCCGAAGACCGGCAGCGTCCACTGGCTCCGCCGCGGGGCCTCGCTCGACGAGCCGTGGACGGTGCACGATCTCGGCCCCCTCCATTCCACCCACCGGATGCGCTTCGCCGACGTCCTCGGATCGGGGAAGGCGCAGCTGGTCGTCTCGCCACTGGCCGCACCGGAAGGGAAGCCGGGGGTGGCCCTGACAGCTTTTTCGGTCCCGGCCGATCCGGTGGGGAGCCGCTGGCCAGCAACGATCCTCGACGGCTCGCTCAATCGGATGCACAACCACGCCCAGGCCGACGTCGATGCCGACGGCCGGGTCGACACCCTCACCGCCAGCCGCGAGGGGGTGCATCTGATCCGCAAGGGCGCAGACGGCTTCGCCAAGGCAACGCTCGCCACAGGCATCGCCGGTGGTACGCCCGACACGAGCGGCTCCGGGGAGATCAAGCTCGGGTCGCTTGCCGGTGGCCGGGAGTTCCTCGTCACGGTCGAGCCGATGCATGGCACCGCGGTGGCCGTCTACCACCCGTCGGCTGAAGGGCCCTCGGCCCCGTGGCGGCGGACGGTGATCGATGAAGGCTATGCCCGTGGCCATGCCCTCGCGACGGTCGATCTCGACGGCGACGGTGGCGATGAGATCGTGTTCGGATCGAGCGACCCCTCAGCCGTTGAGGGGCACGGGCCGACGCTTGCCGTCTATCGGGCGAATGCCGACGGCTCCCGCTGGACGCGCGAGGTGATCGATGCCGGCGGCGTGACGGTCGAGGATCTCGTCACCGCCGACCTCACCGGCGACGGCAATCCCGACATCGTCGCCGTCGGCCGCGCCACTCACAACGTGAAGCTCTACGTGAACACGCTCCCGCCGCGGGGCCGTACCGGGCAGGATCTCTATCCCGCAGGAGTGAAGCGGCCATGAGCCCCGAGGCGTCCGGCGATCTTGTTACCGAATGAGCTTCACTCCAGTCCGATTGCAGCCATTGCGTCACGAGGGGACAGGATCGGTATTCCTTCGTGGGACCCGAGCGAGAGCAGATGACGCCTGTCCCCACTGATGATGCAATGTGCTTCCGCAGCCAATGCCGTGCCCAGGACAATATCGTCTTCGGGATCGCCGGTGACCGGACGTGGCAATTGGACGGGTACGACCACCGTGCAGAAGGCTTCGAGTTGGGCGGCGATTCCCTGCGGAGAACGCCCGGCGGGGGAGAGATACCTCGCGAGTTTGTCACGGGCGAGTACGGCTCGGAGCCGCTCGAGCATCAACCGACTGATGCAGAGTTCGAATGCCCCCTCGGCCGCGGCTCGGACGAGTCTTTCCGGCAGGCCGTCGTTGATGATCCCGGAGACAAGGACGTTGAGATCGACAACCACCCGCGGAGCCATCGGGAGTCGTTGCGTCATGCCCCACCGGCATCCTCGCCATCCTGAACCGCCGCGCGAACTTCCTCGTCGATGACGTCGTCGGGGAGTCGCGGAAGGTCGATCGCACGCTGTCGATTCATGCCATCGAGGAAGTCACGGCGAGCCGCATCTCGCCTCTCTCTGGCGATGAGAAAATCGATGAAGTCGACGGCGGCGGCAACGCCCTGAGGAGTCAGTTTCCGCAACCGTTCCTGGAGCAGGCCTTCGGACGACGCCCCACCTTGTGGACCCACTCCGGATGGTGGACGGAGGATCGGCTCCTGACGGCTTCGCCATTGCCAGAGTGTCACTTCACACCATCGGATACCGTCAGGATCCCAGACCCACAACTTTCCTACCGACTCCTCATACCAGGCTTCCCCGATCGATCCTGTCGCTGGCAGATCACTCGGCCGCTCGATCACACCGCAAACGCTCGTGATGCGGGGAAACGAAGAAGTTGATGATGCCACGGTTCCATCTCCCTATCGGGTTCCGGGAGTGCCCTTGCCGATGGCTTCAGCATGGCATGACGAAGGGGCCACGAAAAGACTTCTTCCGCGAGGCATCGCCATTTTCCGGTGTCCCGTCACGCAATTAACCGTAGAGCGCCTGCTCCATCTGCTTGCGGACCTCGGTGAGGCGGGCGACGTCACCGCCGCCGACTTCGGCCGTGGCCCAGCCGGCGAAGCCGATGTCGGCGAGCGCCTCACGCACCTCGCCCCACGGCACATCGTCGTCGGCACTGACGATGTCGACGAAGGCGTTCTTCTTCCGGCTGAAGCCCTTGATGTCGAGCTTCACGCAGCGATGGCCGAACGCGTGGATCCAATCCTTCGGCTGGCCATATTTCCAGTGGTTGCCGATGTCGTAATACATCCCCACCCACGGGCTCTTGAAGCTGTCGACGAAGGCGATGAACCGCTCCGGCCCCTGCTCCGGCGGCGCGTCGTGGTCGTACATCATCCGGTTCCAAACGTTCTCGATCAGGATCGGCTGGCCGAGCGACGCTGCCAGCGGCAGCACCTTCTTCATTTCAGTGCGGCAGCGGTCCTCGATCTCCGCCTCCGGCCCGTCTCCCCCCTGGCCGACGACGATCAGCACGCCGCTGCCGCCGGCGGCATGGGAGACGCGCAGGCAGTGCTCGAGGTTGGCAACGGCGGTGGCCCGGTCGTCTGGATTCGGGCTCGTGAGGCGCTTCCCCCAATGCTCGTGGTTGATGGCGTTATGGACGAAGACGCCGCTTTCGCGGACCGCGGCCCGGGCCTGGCTCGTCGTGATCCCGCCAGCCTGGTCGAGATCGACGCCGTCGAAGCCGGCATCAGCCGCCATCTTCAATCGCTCGACAAGCGAGAGCGCCTTTCCGCCAGACTCCCCGGCGATCATCCCCAGCTTGCAGGAGAGGAGGATCTTCTTGCCCGCCGGCGGTTCGATGAGCGTGTCGACCGGCGCCACATCGGCGGCGCGGGCCGGGGTGGCCCCCCGGGCGGCGATCGCAACGAGGGCCGCGGCCGGAGCGGCAGCAAGGAGGTGGCGGCGCGAGAGGGACGGGGTGTCGGCGGACATCAGGATTGGCTCCGACGGGAGGCTGAAAAAGTGGGGCTTGCGTTCCGGTAGGCTAACAGATCGACGGGGGATTCCGAGCGTGCCGGGAGCGGGAGAGCGGGGTTATTCGAGGCTCCATGGCTCAGGCTTTGACCGTCACGCTCCCCCTCTGCCCCAAGGAGAATCGAACATGGGCTGGCGCGGTTGGCTCTCGATCACGGCGTTCCTCATCGCGATGCCGGCGGCGGCCCAGGATGCCGATCGGGCGCAAACTCCGCAGGCTGCCTCTGCGGCAGAGTGGCAGCGGCAGATCCCCGCCATCCGTCGGCGGATGGAACTGGTCATGGGCCCGCTCCCCGGCGCCGACCGCCGGGTGGCGCTCGAGGTCGAGGTGACGACCGAGGAACGGACTGGCCGCTACGTCCGTCGCAAGCTCCGCTACACCCCCGAGCCCGGCGATCGCGTTCCCGCCTGGCTCCTCATCCCGCACACGGCCACCGCCGCCACCCCAGCCGCAGCCATGCTCTGCCTCCACCAAACCAACAACGTCGGCAAGGACGAGCCGGCCGGGCTCGGGGGGCTCCCCAACCTCCACTACGCCCACGAGCTCGCCGAACGGGGCTTTGTCTGCCTCGTCCCCGATTACCCGTCGTTCGGCGAATATGCCTACGACTTCCAGACACCCGACCGCGGCTCCACAAGCGGCAGCATGAAGGCCATCTGGAACAATCTCCGTGGGGTCGATCTGCTTGCGAGCCTCCCCGAAGTCGGGGCCAAACGGATCGGCGCCATCGGCCACTCGCTCGGCGGCCACAACGCCATCTTCACCGCCGCCTTCGACGACCGCCTCGTGGCCGTGGTGAGCAGCTGCGGCTTCACCCCCTTCCCAGACTATTACCAAGGCGACGTCAAAGGCTGGACGAGTGACCGCTACATGCCGAGGATCCGCGACACCTACGCCCTCGACGCCGGCCGCATCCCCTTCGACTTCCCCGAGGTGATCGCCAGCTTCGCGCCGCGGAGCTTCTTTTCAAACTCGCCTCTCGGTGATGACAATTTCGCCGTGGCGGGCGTCCGGCGGGCCTTCGCCGAGGCGCTGCCGATCCACCGGCTCTTCGACGGGGAGCCTGGAGTGGCTCCGGCCGGCGAGCGACTCATCGTCGTCACCCCCGACTGCGGCCACGACTTCCCCCCCGAGATCCGCAGGCAGGCCTACGACTGGCTCGAGCGCCGGCTGTCAGTACCGCGGTAAGCGCCCGCCCAGCGGACGAACGACGCGACCAGCTTCGATCCCTCGACCACCAAGAGCGGAACAACCGCAAGCCCGAGGACGAGCGGCCAGTGGACTCCCGGCCCGCCTGCCGCTACTTCAAGCACCGACTGCGCCGTCGGGAGCGTAACGACCGCCACCTGCACGAGCGCCGACACGGCAATCGCCAGCAGCAGCGCCGGATTGGCAAACATCCCGGGCCCGAAACCAGACCGGCGATCGCTCCGGCAGCCAATCGCGAACAGGAGCTGCGCGAAGGCGACCACGCAGAACGTCACCGTCCGGGCCTGGCCGAGCCTGGCATCATCCCCCTGCCAGACCGCCCAGAACGCTGCGACGCAAACGGCGGCCACGACGCTTCCGTGCACCAGGATTTCCAGCCCGCGCCGCCAGGGAATCACCGCCTCATTCAACGGCCGCGGCGGGCGATCCATGATGTCGCTCTCCGCTGGCTCGACGCCGAGGGCGAGCGCTGGCAGGCCGTCGGTGACGAGGTTCAGCCAGAGAATCTGGATCGCGGCGAGGGGCGCCGGCCAGCCCGCGACGGCCGCCACGAGCATCAGGAGCACCTCGCCGGCATTGCAGGAGAGGAGATAGTGCATGAACTTCTGGATGTTGTCGTAGATGCCCCGCCCCTCCTCGACGGCTGCCACGATCGAGGCGAAGTTGTCGTCGGTGAGCACCATGTCGGCCGCCTCACGGGTGACGTCCGTCCCGCTGATGCCCATCGCGATCCCGATGTCAGCAGCCTTCACCGCCGGGGCATCGTTGACGCCGTCGCCGGTCATCGCCACGACATGGCCGAGGCGCTGCAGGGCCCGCACGATCCGCAGCTTCTGTTCGGGCGACACGCGCGCGTAGACCACCGCGTCGGCGGCGACGGCCCCGAGCGCTGCGTCGTCGAGCGTATCGATCTCCGCCCCGCTCACGGCCCTCGAGGCCGAGACGGCAAGGCCGAGCTCGCGCGCCACCGCCAGGGCCGTGGCGGGATGGTCACCGGTGATCATCACCGGCCGGATGCCGGCCGTGCGGCACCGCCCGATCGCCGCCTTCGCCTCCTCGCGGGGCGGATCGATCATGCCGACAAACCCCACAAACACGAGCTCCCGCTCGATCCCGCCGGGAGGACCGCCGAGAGGCTCGGCGGGCGGCATGGCTCGCCAGGCAAACGACAGCACCCGCATCGCCCGGCCGGCGAGATCGCCGGCAGCGTGGGTGATCTCACGGCGGCGGTCATCGGTGAGCGGCACCACCACACCTCCCCGCTGCTCCGCCACGCAGCAGGGGAGCACCGCCTCGGGCGCGCCTTTCGTGGCGAGCAGCCGGCCACCGTCTCCCCCCGGCAAGACCACGCTCATGCGCTTGCGGACGGAGTCGAAGGGGATCTCGAACAGCGTTGGCGTTGCCGTCCTGGGATCGGCGACGCCCGCCTTGATCGCGGCCACGATCAGGCCCCCCTCGGTCGGATCGCCCACCACCCGCCAGGTGCCGTCGGCGGCGGGTGTGACGGTGGCCGTCGTGCAGCGAGCTGCGATCTCGAGGAGCCGGTGGAGATCCGGATCAGCGGCCGGATCGCCCCCGTCGTCGGCACGAAACTCGCCGCGCGGTTCGTAGCCCACGCCGCTCACGGCATAGTGCCGCTCGGCGGTGATGACGTCGCGCACTGTCATCTCGTTGCGGGTCAGCGTGCCGGTCTTGTCGGAGCAGATGACCGTCACGGACCCGAGCGTCTCCACACTCGGGAGTCGCCGCACGAGGGCGTTGCGCCGCGCCATCCGCTGCAGTCCGATCGCCAGCACGAGCGTCACCACCGTCGGCAATCCCTCCGGCACGGCGGCCACGGCAAGGCTGACCGATCGCAGCAGCAGATCGGCGAGTCGGCCGGTCTCGACGAGCCGGCCGATGCCGCCGCCACGAACGACCTCGACGGCGGAAATCAGGCCGACAACGACGACGCACAGCCCGATCAGAATCCGCCCCAGGCTGGCGAGGCGTTGTTGCAACGGCGTCGGCTGAATCGTCGCCTCCCCGAGGAGGCCGGCAATCCGTCCAAACTCCGTGTTCATGCCGGTGGCAACGACGACGGCCGCGCCCCGCCCTGCCGCCACCACCGTGCCGGCGTAGAGGAGCGAATGCCGGTCGCCGAGTGGCGTATCGACCGGCAAGGCGCCGGCCACGCGCTTCTCTGCCGGCAGGCTCTCGCCGGTGAGCGACGACTCTTGCGTGGAGAGAAAAAATGCCTCCACGACCCTGGCATCGGCCGGGACATGGTCACCCGCTTCGATCTCGATGCGGTCCCCAATTACCAGGCCTTCGGCGGGAATCGAAGACCGGACGCCGTCGCGGACCACGCGGGCCAACGGCGCCGACATCCCCCGGAGGACCGAGAGGGCACGCTGGGCGCGGTCTTCCTGGAGAAAGCCGATGACGGCGTTGACCAGGACGATCGCCACGATCGCGGCCGTGTCGGCCCAGTCGCCGACGGCCCCGGCAATGACCGCGGCCACGATCAGGATCCAAATCAGCAGTTCGCGAAACTGCGCCAGGAGCAATCGCCACCAGGCCACTGCGGCCGGCTCCTCGAGCCTGTTGGGGCCGTGCTCCGCCAGCCGCCGTGCCGCTTCCCCGCCCGGGAGTCCCTGCCGCGCGTCGGTCGACAGACGACCGACGACCTCATCGATGGGGAGGGAGTGCCAGACGGGGAGCGGGGATGTGGCCACCACCTGGGACTGGGAAGGTGGCATGCTATCGCCTGCTGCTTGTGGCATCGTGGGAGATCGAACTACCGCCCATCCCAGCGCAGAGGCGGGCCATCGAGGCGTTGGACGTGGCGGCTGCGGAAGTCGTTGAAGGCGGTGTCGATCTCCCCTTGCGCGGTGGCTGTGGCGGCGCCGACGCGAATCGCCTGCATGATGCTCGCCTCATCGACCAGCCCGATGCCACGGATCGTCTGGAGGAGGCCACTGATCCGCTCGTCGGCCGTGATCCGCTCCACCGCCGCTTCGTTGGCGCGCGCGGCATCGGCGGTGCGAACCTCGCGCCAGATCGTCTCCCACGAGCCGTCGGGCATGCGGACCTCGAACACCGACTCCACCTCCGACCGGCCCTTGGCCGCGTCGACGTTGACGCGCGTCGCCCGGTAATGCCCCGCGTCGGCTGCCTGGGCACGGGCCGACATCAGCCATCGCTCGGCCGGCTTGCCGGCGGCATTGGCGCCGCCGGGAGTCGCCGGGGGGGGCGCCCGCTCACCAGGAAGGCCGCCACCTTTGAGCCCATCGAGAATCTCGTCGAGCCCGAGCCCCCCGAGCCCACCATTGCCACCGCCGAGCAGTTTCCCCAGCTGCGGGAGAATCCCTGCCAGTCCCCCTTCGGCCTCGCCCGCCTTCACGACCGTGTCGCCGAATCCTTGAAAGGCCACCGTATCGCCGAGCGCGTCCCCGACGAGCGCCATCCGGGCCGCCCACTCTCGATCATCCTGCGGCAGAGGAGGAAGGCGATCGCCGAGCCCCGGCGGCGGGGAGCGTGGATCGATCCCCCGCCCCTTCAATTCTTTGGTGAGATCGGCAGCGGAACGCCCCTCGACATCCTCGAGCCGCTCGCTCCACGCCCAGCGGGCGATGCGTTGCGCGTCCTGCCCGCTCGGCCGCACCTGCTTCACCCGCTTCGGTGCGATCCGTAGGAGGGTGAATTGCGAGTCGCCCCGCCGGGCCGCCCGCGGGCGGATCGGTCGATCAGCCCCCCCCTCGTCCGCGCTCCGCGCTGCCGCGTCCCGATCGCCGGCCTCTTCGGCAGCCGCGAGCCAGTCGTCGACCCGGTCGGCCTCACGGCGCAAAAGCCCGAGGGTCCGCGTCCGGCTCTCTGGCAGGACGGCGATCGCCACGGCGAGGCGCTTCGCGAGCGCCTCCATGACCGCCTTCGTCTGCCGTCGCTCCTCGGCACCGAGCACCTCGGCCACCTCAGGGGCATGGGTGTCGAGCCAATCGCGCTGCACCGCCACATCGAGGGACCCGTCGGGAAAGCGCTTCACGACCGCGCCGCGGATCTCTCCGTCGCCAGCGACCGAGATCAGGTCGGTGACGCCTTGAGGGGAGGCCTTCTCACTTTTTCCCCGATCGGCAGGCTGAGCGTGGGCAAGTGCCGCAAGTCCCAAGAGGAGGACGATCGCCCCGCCGCACGACGCCATACGACGACCTGAGGGATTCATCCGTGTCATGAGACTTCCCTCCGCGCTCAGTGGCCTCGCGAAGGAGAGTTTACACCTGCGGCAGGCTCCGGGCCCGTCAGATCTCCGCCAGCTTCGCCGTGGCGTCACCGAACGAGTCGACCGGGGTCCCGCAGACGTCGAGGAGCGACATGTAAAGCCGGCACATCTGCCGCTGCTCCTGACCGGAATAGTCGAGCACCCGGCCTCCGGCGATCTTCCCGCCGCCGCCACCGACGAGCACGACGGGGAGCTGCGAGGCATCGTGGTGGCCACTCATCATGCTCGAGCAGTAGAGGATCGCCGTATTGTCGAGGGCCGTCCGCTCTCCCTCCTGGACGCTGTCGAGCCGGCGGCAGATGTGGGCCAGCTGCCCGATGAAGAACTGGTTGACTTTGAGCCAGTCCGGGGTGTCGGAGTGGGAGAGGAGGTGGTGGATCATGTAATCGACGCCGAGATTCGGGAATCGCAGCGACGAGTGGTCGTTGTTGAGCTTGAGCGTGCAGACGCGCGTCGCGTCGGTCATGAAGGCGAGCACGAGGATGTCACTCATCAGCCGCATGTGATCGGCGATGTCCTGGGGGACACCATCGGCAGGCCGCGGCATGTCGGGCCCGGCAAGCACCGGCTTCCAGCCCTGGAGCTCGCCGCGCTGCCCCGCCGACTCGATCCGCCGCTCCACGTCGCGGACGCTCTCCAAATATTCGTCGAGCTTCCGCTGGTCACCACGGCTGACCGTGCGGCGAAAATCCTCGGCATCCTCCCGGACGGCATCGAGGACGCTCACATCCTCGCGCGTCGATTCGTCCTTGAAGAGCCGGTCGAAGGCGAGGGCGGGATAGATCTCGAGCGGCGTCGGCGACGTTGGTGAGCTCCAGGAGATATGGGAGCTGTAGAGCATCGAGTAATTCTTGTGGACGCTCGGATTGCTCTTCTCGCAGCCGAGGACGAGGCTCGGCACCTTCGTCGAGCGGCCGTGCCGCTGGGCCACGAACTGATCGACGCTCGTGCCGGAACGGATCTCGCCACCGCTGGCAAGCGGAGCGCCCGAGAGGATGTTGCCGGTCTGCGAGGAGTGGATGTTTCCCTTGAGGGCCTCGGCGTTGTAAAGCCCCTTGATGAAGTTGAGCCGGCTGCGGAAGTCGTGGAGCGGCGCGAGCACGCCCCCGAGCTCCATCGCCTCTCCCTCCCCCTTGGCCCACCATTCCTTGGCATGGAAGCCGTTGCCGGAGAAGAGGACGGCCAACCGCGTCGGCGCGCTTGCTTGCGCGGCGGCAGTGCCCGCGGCCGGGGCGACATCCCCGGCCCACACGTTCCGCGACTCCATCCACGGCAGCGCCATCGAGACGCCGAGGCCGCGGAGAAACGTGCGGCGGGCCAGCCAGTCGGTGCGCGTGGGGAGCGGATTCATCGTCGACCTCGTTTCATGCCTGCAAAAAGGACGCTAAAAACGTTCGCAACACTCTCGAAAAACGGCCGGCCAACGCCGGCGCCTACGGTGAAACCCCCGAGACCAGCATATCCCGCCCCCGGATCTCCCGGAACTGCGGGCTCGCTACGATCGCCTCCACCATCGCCCCCACCCCGTTGTCGGCCATTCCCACGAGCTCCTCCAGGAGCGGCTCGTCGGAGAGCTGGACACTGCGGCCGAGCGCGTAGCCGAGGAGCTTCTTGGCAAACTGCCGGACGAACTCGTCGCGATGATGGTCGACAAGATGATCGCGAAGGCCGGCAAGCCCGTTGACCGCAGTGGCGGGACCATCCGCTGCCCGGGCCGGAAGCATGGCGCTTGAATCGACGACGAGCCCGGAGGTGTCTGTCGTGCGGGCCCGGCCGATGGCATCGAAGCCCTCGAGGGCGAAGCCGTAGGGATCGATCGTGCGGTGGCAGCCGGCACAGGCGGCTTGCGTCGAATGGAGCTCGGTGAGCTTCCGTTCGGTGAGCCCCTCGGGCGGCACCTCGGGGAGGATCGGGATCCCCTTCGGCGGCTTGGGGAGCTTGCGGCCGAGGACCGTCTCCGAGAGCCATGCGCCGCGGAGAATGGGGCTGGTGCGCGAGGCACCGCTCTGTTTGGCGAGCACCGCCGCCAGCCCGAGGATCCCGCCGCGGCCGCGGGCCTTCATGCCGTCGAGCCGCTGCCAATCCCCCGGCGGGGAGCCGTCAGCCGGCGCCGCAGCGGCGCCGTAGAACGCCGCCAGGATCGGATCGGCGAAGGTGTGGTCAGCGTCGAGGAGATGCGACACCGGCCTGTTCTCGCGGAAGAAGTCGGCGAAAAACCGCACCGCCTCGCCGTGCATCGCCTGCCGCAGCCCGGCAAACTCGGGGAAGTGGCTGTCGCTCTTCTCGTCGAGGGTGTCGAAGTCGGCGATGTGGAGCCACTGACATCCGAACTCCAGCGCCAGCCTGTCGACCTTCGGGTCGCCGAGCATCCGCGTCACCTGGCCAGCGAGCACCGCCGGCTCGTGGAGCTCGTGGGCGTCAGCCAAGGCCGAGAGCTCCGCATCGGGAAGGCTCGACCAGAGGAAGGAGGCGAGCCGGGCGGCGAGCTCGTGGTCGCTGACGGGCTTGGAAGCTTCCCCTGGCGGCGCCGTCTCGAGGTGATAGAGGAAGGCCGGCGCCACGAACACGCGGGCGAGGAGGACGCGAATCGCGTCGTCGTGCGAGATCTCCTCGCCGCGGAGCTTCGCAGAGAGGGAACGGATCCCTGCCACCTCCGACGTGGCAAGCGGCCGCCGCCAAGCGCGCCTGGCGATCTCCAAGACAGCATCGAGGTGGACCGGCTCGGTGGCAGCAAGCTCCGCCCGGTACTCGGCGGCCCGGTCGAGGATCGGTTGCCTGAGCCCCTCGAAGGCGCTCGGGTCGGCGTCCTGCGTGGCGTACTGCCAGAGCTGCTCGTAGGCATCGACAAGCTGGAGGGCATCGCCACTGACGAAGTGGAGCTCGTGCCAGAGGGCATCGAGCCTGGCCGACTCTTCGGCCGAGAGGACGAGGCGCTTGAGCTGGTCGTCCTCGCGGTGGTAGAGCGTGAGCGTCACCACCTCGTCGACCGGGACGATCTTCGTATAGCACAGCGCCGCCGGGAAGGTCTCGCGAAAACGCGCAAACTGCGCTTCAAGCGCCGCCCGCCGCCCGGCATCGCGGACGAGGATCGGATTCGACGAGGCCGGTGGGCCGGCACCGTCCGACCACAGCCCTCCGCGCGCTACCGCCGCCGCCCCCGGCGCTGCCACGAGCGCGGCCGGCGCCTCGAGGAGAACCTGCGCTTGGATCGAGCCCCCCGCACCAGCGACCCCGGAGCCAGCGACCCCGGCCACCGTCGCGGTGGTGACGAGTTCTGCCCCGGCGACGAGCTCCGCCGGCAGGTCGACGCGAACCACCGCCGGCGCCCCAAGCGACAGCGCCGTCCGATCGATCGCTCCGGTATCAGGGCGGACGCCGAACAGGGCTGGGTCGGGGCTGATGGCAATCACCGCGGCGGTCACCGCGGCGGCCACCGGAGAAGTGGCTGGGGCGTCGGCGCGGGCCGCGGAGAGGAGCGGCCCGGTGAGGCTCGTGAGATGACCATGGAGGAGCCGGTCGGGGGCGTCGGCCGGGAGATCGCCGGGGCCATCGCGAAGGAGCTTCTCGACCTGTTCGGCCAATTCGTGGCGGGCGACGGTGTCGCCAGCCGAGCGCCACCGGTCGAGGAGCGATCCGCGCGGAATCACCGCCAGCGCCGTCTCATCGGCATCGGGCTCGCTCACGAAGTGCCAGACGTCGGGATGGCCGAGGGCGTCGGCGTGGGGATTGCCGGCAAGGAGATCGGGGACGACATCGTGGGCGAGATTCCAGGTCCGCCCCTGCCCCGCCGACTCGCGGATCGTGAGGTCGACGGCGGTCAGATCGCAGGAGTGGTCGCGTCCCCCGGGTCCGATCGAGAGGAGGACGACATCCCCCGTCTTCACCGCGACCTTCGGAAAGGGCCCGACGGCGACGACGCTGTCCCCCTGGGCCTTCCCCGAGGCAAGACGCACCACAGCACCACCGCGCCGCACCTCCACCACCCAGGTGACGCCGTTGCCACAGGCGGCGTGGGCATGCTGCACCGAGCCGTCGATCGCCACCGTGGCTGCCACCGGGCTCTTCCAGGCGAGGACGGCGCGGAGCGTCGGCGAGGGATGGACAGCGAGGCTTTTGGGCTTCATCGTCCCCGGCACCTTCACCGTCTCATCCGACGGATTGGCGATCACCGACAGGGCATCGGCGGCAGTCCACCCCTTTACGAACGGATAGTCGGGATGCGACTCCATCCGCCCGGCGATCCGTCCGTCGAGCTTCACGCCCCCCTGGCCGATCCCGAGGTAGGAAAGCCAGGACGTGAGAATCGCCCGGTCGACCCCCTGCCGGGCAGCGAGGGCATCGAGCTGGCCGTCGTCGAGGGCGCCGTCGGCAGCCGCCCCTTCGATCCCGGCGACCAGCCCGAGGACCTCGGCGGTGGCGTCGACGAACATCGAGCGCCTGGCCGCCAGCCCGGCGACGAGGCCGCGGAGATCGGCGAGGAGAAGATCGGGCCGCCCCGGCGCCACGATCCGCGGCGCCTCGAAGATCCCGACGTCTCCGACGCTACCGTCCCCGGCATCACCGGCGGCAAACCACACCGGGATCGAATCGGCCACGCCGGCCTTCGGTAGCTTCACTCGAATCTCGCGCCGTTCGGCCAGCGGCGTGACCGGCGTCTGCCAGGCCTTCGGCCCGTCGCGCTTGCCGATGTGCCCGATCGTGTTGAAGGTCCAGAGCGCCGACTGCCACGGCTCGATCAACGCGGCAATCGCTTGGGCATCTCCCGGCCCCCCTTCGCGCCACGCGGCCCGGACGGCCTCGAGCGGCAGGGAGGGGGCGGGATCGACAAGCGCCGCCACGAGCGCCGCGAGGTATTTCGGGCTCACGCCATGCTTCGCGGCTGCTTCGTCAAGTGTGACGGTGCCCGCCAACAAGCCGTCTCGTTCGGCGAGCGCCGCGGCCAGGCACGCCACCAGCGGCGGCCGCCCGCCGGCGTTGGTATCGAAGGCGATCCCCTGGAGGTTGACGCTCGTCGCCCCCGTGTTCACGGTGTTGCGAGCGTAGATGTCTCGGATCCCGGCGAGGGCCTCCTCGGTCCAGTCGCGCTTCGTCGTCGACGGGCTGAAGCGGATCCCGTCGGGCGTGAGCACCGCATGGGCGGCGATCTCCTTGGCGGCGTCGAGATACTTGTCGACCATCTCCGGCGACATCACCAGCGCCTGTCCGACGTTCGTAAAGCCCTCGCCGGCGGCGCCGTCGACCGGAAACTCCTTGCCGGGATCGAGCGTCGCCACGCCCGTGAGATCGCGGAGGCTGGCGGTGTATTCGGCGTTCGAAAGCCGGCGGAGCACGACCGGGCCGGGATCGCCGGCTGTCCGCGAAGCGATCGCGAGCAGCTCGCCACGCAGCGCCCCCCGCACGGCCGCCCGCTCCTCTTCAGCCGGCTGCGGCGCGTCGTGCGGCGGCATCGCCCCGGAGCGGAGTTGATCGGCGACAAGCTGCCAGGGGAGGGAATCGGCCGCGACGTCGGCGGCGCTTGCAAACCGCTCGAGATCGATATCGGCCGTCTTGTCGGCGGTCGAATGACAGTCGATGCAATAGCGGGTGATGAACGGACGGACGTTGTCACGGAAGCCGTCGGCCACCGCTCCGGATGCAAACAGGCCGAGGATCGCTGCCAACGGAACGAACAACATGGCGTGACAGACGCGGCGGGTCATCGGAACGTCCTTGGAGGTGGAGGGGGGGAGCATGGCGCGACCCGATCAGGCGACGACATCGTGGACAACGGTGCCATGGACGTCGGTGAGCCGGTAGTCGCGGCCGGCATGGCGGTAGGTGAGCCGCTCGTGATCAAAACCCATCAGATGGAGGATCGTGGCGTGGAAGTCGTGGGTGTGGACCGGCTTCACGATCGACCGCAAGCCGTATTCGTCGGTCTCGCCGTGGACGATCCCCCCCTTCGCGCC
>Ga0209188_1001983_pt1 | contig 15586 bp, 17 predicted proteins | sample C_130625_EF_Meta_FD_187307 | JGI IMG/M metagenome (GOLD analysis project Ga0209188, IMG submission 187307) | Freshwater microbial communities from Lake Croche, Canada to study carbon cycling - C_130625_EF_MetaG (SPAdes) (version 2) | ecosystem: Environmental > Aquatic > Freshwater > Lake...
TTAGGATACTTTCCAAAGAATCCAAAATTGATTCCTATACAGAAATTCATCAACAACACATTCACATATCATACATTCTTCTGTCAAGTAGATGATGAATTCACGCCAGTATTGAATGAAGAACATTGCGGATATGCTTGGGTAGGAGATAATCAATATCCTAAACCATTACATCCGGGATTGTTCAGCACAGTAAACTTTGATGTTGTGCAATCTAAACTAAAGACACTTACAAAAAAAGAGACCTAAGTCTCTTTTTTTATTTCAGTAGTGCTGATAATGTAGGGAAGCCTAAAGAGCCGATCACTACTCCGGCTCCCATCAGCATCCATCGCCATTTCTCCAATGCTGAGATTTTATTAGCTAATTCACCATGTTCCTTGACATCTTGTTCACGCATAGCTTTCAACATATTTCTAGTTTCTTCTGCGTTAGATTCAATCATATCATGTAGTGCTTTCAGATCCGTTTTAAGTTCCCCGATTTTTTCCTCGAGGTTCTTGACTTGGATCTGAAGTACTGCTATCTCAGTTTCTGGTTGCATTTTAGTAGCCTTACTTGTAGCAGTCGCCATGATTAGACGCCGTTAATCGTCACGATTGGGTTAGGTTGACCGTTAGCAGCATTAGCAACATATGCAGTATTGAATGTACCGATAATGTCAGGGTTCACCGTATTCAATACTGCTAGACCGGTACCTGATCCAGTAGCTGTTGCAGTAAATGTGATACCAGTGATATTACTTGCTGCACCACATGCTACCCAGTTTGTTGTACCTGATTGATAGATTGTGTACAATGTACCAATTGATAATGAACCAGGTGCGACTGTTGCTGGGAATACTTCAGAATTGTAATCATTAACACTTGAAACATACTGTGTACCAGGTGCAGCGTTAGTAGCAATGATAGACATTGTGTTTGGTGTCAATGCTGTGTTAGCGACATTAGCAGTATAGCAAGCACCTGTCAAACCTGACACAGTACCTGTCACTAGATACTTTGTCTTGCCTTTTTGACGGACGATGTATCCTGCTTCTGGTAATGCTTGAGTGAACGGATCACCGTATCCATATGTTCCTGTTGCATTGTTAGCTGATACTGCACCTAACACTACGCGATTCTGAACTGCGTCTGGTGTACCAGTTGCTGTGCTTAAGTCTACTTCAGCACCGCCTGGTGTTGCTGAGACAGTGAATGCTGCTGCATTAGCGATTGCTTTGACAAAGTATGTCGTACCGGTAACTAGATTACCTAAGTCAGCAGTAAATGTTACTGGGGTATTTACTGTCAATGTTTGTGCATTACCGGTAGTAGCAATAATGTTACCTGTAGTACTTGTATTAGCAACTGCGACAGTCAAGTTGCCTTTAGTAGCTGTAGCAGTACCTAATAATTGTGCTACTTGTACATTACCGCCCGTTTGAGCATATAATTTCGTACCAGTAGCTAGATTAGCAAAGTCAGTACCAAGACCAACTACTACATTGCTACCTGTGCTAGCAAATACATTACCCGTACCAGTATAACCGATAGCGATGTTAGCCAATACTTGTTTACCAACGATTGCTGTGTTACCACCGACCACGCCGTATGTGTTAGCGTTAGTTGCTGGGAAACCTGCACCACCGACTGGATTGTTGAAATATGCATCAACGACTGCAAAAGATGCTTTGACAGTTCCACCTGATGAATTAGCTAATGTAGCCATCACACGTGGTTGAACGCTTAATTGTGTTGTTGAAACACTGAATGTAGTGTTTGTCAAAATAGTATCAACATAATATACTGTATTGGCTACTAAACCACTGATGCTTCCTGCACATATGAATGACATACCTGACATTATACCTACTGTAGGAGCTGTTACTAGATTTCCACCTGATACTGTAACGACACTACCTACTGTTGCTGTATTTGTGATTGTTAAGACTGCTTGAGCCTTTGCGATTTTTAGAGGACGTCCCATTTGATTTTCCTTTGTAAAATTAGCGGGTTCTAGCCGCTACGCAGTGGGTACTGCATAAACTCACCGAATGTAAGTGTATCAATTATTTATCAAGACATGCAAAAAATTAGCAAAGAGTGTCTGGAATACCCGGCATAAAAATATCTAAAAGTTGTTGTTGCACGGTGAGGTCATTTATTCCTAGATGCACATTTTTTGTCCAGACAAAATTTGTCAACCAAGTTCCCATGTATAAATCATCTATTGCTGCCCATTGAGTGGTTTCGGGATGTTGTTCTAGCCAAGAATTTATTTCAGTTGCCCGTTGTTCATGATATGTGGTTTCTCCGGGTAACCATGCAGTATAATCAACGGGCATTTTTTTGATGCCTTGTTTTTGATAAAACTCACACATGCCTTCAATACTGATTTTTAATTTCCAGTCGCTGGACACAACAATTTCAGCACCAGTTTGATCTAATATTTGATTTAGTGTATTGACCGCAGCCGGGTCAAAGTCACTAAAATAGGTCTTGTCGGTTCCTACAAATTCAGCAGCGTCGGGCAAACTGTGTTCAGTTCTAACTATCTCAGTAGCACCAAGACACAGTACGCCGTAATGATCTAAGAATAGTATTCTCAAACTGCTAGTTCGGCGTGAGTTGACATTTCAGATGATAGTAGTCTGTTCACATACCATTCAACAGTTTCAATATCTGTTGTTTGTTCTGCCAATCTCAGACCATTGAAGAATCTATCTGGAACATTCTCAAACTCATCTCTTGTGCGTAATGTTCTTGCATCTTTAACGAACTTCATATCTGTTATAGGATAGATGTTGTTGAATCTGCAACTGGTCAACACACTGTCAGAGAACAAGTTCATGTGATAGTCAGTGATTACATTGTAGTATTCAATAGTATCCTGAATCACTTGCTTGTTGGTCAATGTGATCTCTTGACCATATTCGTTGACTGTGACAGTTCCGATAGGAGTTGCATCTGTCATCGGATAGGTAAACGCACCTGCTTGTTTGTTAAAGATACGATGCTGATCAAATGTTCGTAGAGTTGTACCATCACTGAATGTGAGTAGGTTATACTGACTTCCAGTTTCACTATATTTGATCCACAATGCTGTGGTTTCTGCATAGCAACCACGATCAAAGTCCCAACTCAACAGCGTGTCAGTGTAGGTGATGTCTTCTATTGCTTTGTGTGAGCCGTCGCTGAGTGCGATCTGCGTTCCAGCCAACAAGCAAATGCCCGAGGTTCCAGTTACTGCATTTGAATAGTATGTGCCTGCGTTGCTGGTCACATACGCAAACACAGTAAACTGTGTGCCGTTTTGAGCAGTTGTAAAGGTTATATTTGCTGTTCCTGGAGCGTTCCCCAACGAACCAGTAGCATACTTTTGACTCACTGTGCCGGCGGTGACGATCACACCAAATTCTGTAACCGGAATCACATTGGCCACTGTTACTTCAACACCTCCTTCACCGCCTGACAAATACCCTGTGAGCATGGGAATGGCTGTGATGCTTTGTATGGTAGGTAGAATCGTTTGACTAGGAACCGATGCCGTAATATCAGTGAGTTGACTACCATTACCTACAAAAGTATTAGCAGTGATTACATTAGCACCACTTATATTACCATTGGTCAATGTGATATCACCACCAGTACCTGATGTGCTGAAATAATTAGCGATTGCTATATTACCTAAGTTAGCATTTATTGCTGTGATATTACCAGTGAAGTTAGCAGTATTACCACTGAAGTCTAGATTTACTGATAGATTACTAGTGACTACATTTGAAGCTACATTAATATAGTTAGCAGTTGCTATATTACCCAAGTTAGCATTTATTGCTGTGATATTACCAGTGAAGTTAGCTGTATTACCACTGAAGTCTAAGTTGATTGTTAAATTATTAGTGACTACATTTGAAGCTACATTAATATAGTTAGCAGTTGCCAAGTTACCTAAGTTAGCATTTATTGCTGTGATATTACCAGTGAAGTTAGCTGTATTACCACTGAAGTCTAGATTTACTGATAGATTACTAGTGACTACATTGCTTGCGACATTTACATAATTAGCAGTTGCCAAGTTACCTAAGTTAGCATTAGCACTAGTTAAATTGCCACTAAAGTTTCCTGAACCATCATAATTAAGAAATATATTAGCAGAACCATTACCAATAAATGCACTTAATCCAAAGTTAGCATGATATGCTTGTATGACATTACCTAAATTGACATTTCCATCTGACGGGAATGTTGTATTACCATCTACGCCAAATTGCCAAACATTTGATCCACTTCCCGGATAAGTCGTAATATATGCACTTCCATCAGTTTGAGCAGTAAAACAAGCGGAATAAAATCCATTAGAATAAAAACTAGTTAAACTTGCAAGACTACCATTGCCACCGTCAAGCATCGTACCACCTTTAGTAGCACCAATACGCCCACCAGTTGGCAAGTAGAATTCACCGTCACTGCCAAAGGTCCATGTACTAACATTAGATATGATATTAATATTGCCAGTTGAATCAATATTACCATCTGTACCAGCATCTAATACGATATACCCAGGGGCAGTTATATTACCGGTGCCATCAAAGATCCAAATATTAGGAGCTCCGGTATTTTGATCCCAAGCCTGAATATACACATTTCCGTTCCAACTGGTCATTACGTTAGATTGGTCGTCTTTGCCTAATATAAGATTTGCGCTCTGACTAGCAACAAGGTGAAGGTCTGGACCAGATGTTAAGAAGATGTCTAAATATGAACCACTGTTAGCAGGATCTGGTTGTAATTTTAAGTTTCCTGTACCAATGACATTAACATTATCAAATGTCACATTGCCTGTATTAGCGTTACCGCTGCCGCCATAAGGACTTCCGTTAGCATAGTTTATACTTGGATTAGCAATATTTGGTAGTGTTAGATTACCATCTGTGCCAAAATCCCATTGTGCTGTGTTTCCTACAAGATCGTTGGTCCTAATCAAGATGTTACCACTACTAGAAAGCATAATAAACTTGTAATCATCACCAAAGTATTGATCGTAATAAGCATTGTTGCCTGTGTCAAGGTGTATGTGTGTGGGATAATCACCTCCGCGCACTCTCAAGTATTGTAGATTTGCTGTACTATTAGTACCCGGCGCTAGATATAATCCACCAGCGCCGTTGTCGGTTCCGGTACCTATCACAACCTGATCATTGAATGTGACATTACCTGTATTAGCATTTCCGCTACCACCATAAGGACTTCCGTTAGCGTAGTTGATGCTTGGACTAGCGATATTTGGTAATGTTAGATTACCAGAAGGATCAAAGATCCAATCATTGATATCATTTGTTCTTAATCTAACACCAATATTAGGACTGTATGTGTCAATGTAGGCCATATCACCAACAGAGCCTATATAAACGTTGCCATCGCTACTGTGTAAATCCCACTCGTAATCTTCACTGGCTGGATATTGTATACCGCCACCGTTTTGAAGAATAGTACCGTCTGGTAATGTTAAATTCCCTTCGGGATCAAAAAGCCAATTTGGGGCAACATTTCCAACCACGTTGTTTTCATTGATACCAATATAAAGACCGCCACCATTTAGATACATGGTGTTGCGGAGAACACTAGCATTACCAAAATTATTAGCAGGGTCATCAGCGTCCATCCAATCTAGTTCTGGGCCACCGTGAATACCCATGCCTCCACCGCTACCGTATGCTAATATTGTCGGATACCCATTGGCTGCGGCAATGGTGCCTGGTCCAGGCTGAGAGGCATTTGAAGGCACTTGTAAGTAGCCGGTTGTCTCAAAGGTCCAGGTATTGTTACCAGAGTCTGTGGTAAGAACAATGTTATCCCCAACAAAAACATTACTAAGATCGCCATAATTTAAACTTGGTTGAGCAGTTGCTCCGCCTGTAAATAATCCTGGGCCACCAAGCTGGTTCACTATAAGTTGAGCACCGTATAGTCCAGGCAGAGTTAGATTGCCGTTAGCATTAAAGTTCCAAACATTACTATCAGCACTTATATTGATCGTATTGTTTGTAGAAGTTATGTTATCACCAGTCAGCCTAAGATTGCCGGTGATCGCATTACCGATATTACCTATGCTCGCTTGATAAGTTGTTGGTGTCGCAGTTACGTTGCTACTCAACGGAAATAGTGATGTGCTATCGACGGTGTTAAGCGCGGGTAAATTATATATTGTTGTATTTGCCATTTTATTCTTTTATCCTCAATAATTGATTAGAGAGCAGTTACGCTAATCGTTTCTAAATTTTCAGTGAAGATGAATCCATCTTCAATCCCTAATGAATCTGTTAACACCAAATCACCAATGATCCTCGGTGGCGGAGGTGGTAGACCGGGATGTCCGGGCTGAACTATAGATAGTCCACCTCCTAATTGTCCTAAACCTTTTGATGATAGTTTGCCTATTGGCATTTTTAACCTCCGGGTTGTGCTGGGAAACCAGTCAATTCTGTGATACTTACTATTCCGGGTGTAGTAACTTGCAATACTGCAATAGCTGCTAGATACTGTACACCAGGAGCAGGTGTTGAATTTGGGGGTGATGCCGGAGCAGGAGGGGGACTAGGTACTGTTATGAACTCTGTGCTGCCGCCTAGCATTAGCATACTATCTGTTGTAGCTGGTGCAGCAGCATTGCTGTTTGTTATCTGAACATAAGTGTCTTGCTGACAAGTTATCCTGATGATTGATGTGGTTGCTCCGACGGCGTTACTCAATTGTGAAGTGCCAGTAGTCAGTATATTTTGCGTCACTCCTGGGTAGAACGCACCTTTGTTTACAGTTAATGCTGCCATAATAGAATTCCTTTTATTATAGTATTTAGCATTAATCTTTACTTACTGTCACCTCTCTTTATGATCTTCCTACTACGATTTCTATCACACCCTCAATACCATTGAAGTTTTCTAGTGCTTTACCAATTACAGATCCTAATATCGGATTTTCTTCTGCCCTAGCACGACCGGACCCGGCTGATACCATCATATCACCTTTGGCTACCGATCCAACTACCAAAGTTGAAACACGACCTATTAATGCTACTGCCACTGAATGTTCCGCTTCCAGCCCAGAATTCATGATATGTGCTGGATTGGTACTTACTACGCCGGCTACTCTGCGACTTGAATCCTTTGTACTTAGTGTGACCTCTTGTTGACCCCCGAATTCTAATACAGTACCCGGAGCATATTCAGCATCGCTTACATACATCTCTGCTAAGTCAGCGTAAAGTGCTGATGTTGCTTGAGCAAATACTGTATTGAAATATGTGGTTGATGAACCGATATTACCTATCGCATTCCCTGCACCATTGATGATTGCGGTGTCTGCTGCACCTGAGTTTACAGTGATGGATCCTGAAATGATAGCTGACCCTACCAATTGTAATTTTTCAGTAGGAGAAGTTGTACCAATACCTACATTACCAGATGGCATCAATGCGATATTATCTGTTGAGTCATTGCTAGTACCGAGTTCAAGGGTTGTATTTTCACCAGTAACTGCATAATAACGTATCCATGCACTATCGCCACTACCACCACCCGGATCAGGTGGGAATAATATACCAGAAGATGAAGTGTTTCCAGTTGCTGGCATTATCGCTCCGCCGACCACTTGAAATTTTGTAGTAGGTGAACCTGTACCAATGCCTACATTACCGTCAGCATTGATACGCACTTTTTCTACTCCTGATGTTCCGAATATGATTATATTTGGTGTTGCGTATGCAGAACTATAAAGCTGCATATAACCACCGCTTGTTGCAGTTGAATCAGCAGATATTGTAAAAGCATTATTATTTGATGGCCCGACAAAATTTCCATTTTGTAAAGTTATTGTACCATTCACTTGAAATTTTGTAGTAGGAGTATTAGTTCCTACACCTACGTTACCACTACTTGTTGCTAGATATGTATTTCCACTTACCTCTAATGAGGTAAGAATACCTGTAGAAGTGATGTTTGGTTGTGCATTAGTAGTAACTGTACCTGCTGTAGTCGCACTACCTGCTGTTGCTACACTCAAGTTTGCTACTTGAGTAGTGCTTGTCACAACGAATGGTGCAGTGCCTGTTGCAACATTAGATATGAATTGAGGGGTAGTTATATTAGCACTTGCTAATACTTGTGCTGTACCCAGATTACCTACATTAGCATTACCACTTATGTTAGCTGTTCCTGTAACACTTAATTTATGTGCAGGACTTGAATTGCCTATTCCTACATTGCCACCGTTATCAATATTTAAGTATGCACTACCGCCAAAATTAGAGATTTGAAATGCATTAGCAGAAGGTGACCCTAACCAAACACCATTGGTTGATGTGTTATATCTCAATCCTACAGCATACGCTTCACTGGTAGGACTGAATAATGCCCTGCCACCATCTACTTGTAATTTATAAGACGGTGAACTAGTACCGATACCCATCGAACTACTAGCATACACATTGTTAGTGAATATATTGCCTGTTGATACAGTCAATGTGTTTGAATTTTTGTTGAAGGTGAAAGCTGCTACACCATTAGGTAATCCAGAATCATTGAATTGAACTGTAGTGTTTGAGCCGCCTGCTCCGCCTCCACCACTACCACCTGTCTGTGCAGTCCAAGTTAGATTACCTAATCCATCAGTCTGTAATACATATCCACTCGCACCACCATCCATCACAAGATTTGCTACATCACCTAGTTGTAGTTTTCCACCACCTAACTGGCTAGAATTTCCTGTATAGTTTTCCCAAGTGTCAGTGCTAGAGACATAAGTCAATAACTGACCGTTCTGTGCAGCACTGATATTTAGATTTCCACTGTCGCTACCGGTTATCTGACTCAAGCTGATAGCAGAATAAGATGTTAATACTTCTATATTCTCGCTAGTGAATGTATTGCCGCTACGACCGATGAATAGTCTGTTTGCGTCGGCGGCCCAACCTAACTCACCGTTATCTAGTTGTGGCAGGTCAACCAAGTTGCCTGCACGTTGTTGCATTTTTGAAATTTGGACAATGGCCATAAGTGTGAATCTTCCTCACACTTATTTATCAATTAGATGTCCTAAATGTTATAAGATTTGCAAGTAGAACTGCTCTACCCGTCTGAACCACTTATCGGTCCAATCGTCAAATTCATTACCTTCCATGATGAATTCTTGGTAAACATTATCCGCAGTACACATGAAAATCACACCTTTGCGTATTTTCGTACCGTGTACTTCATTGTGTGCGTTAGCATATGCAGCTAATTGAACGAAATAATCATCGATCCACTCACGTTTTTTCAGTTTATTTGATTGCTTGTGGTCCATGATAGCTTCGCTTCCATCATGTATGCCGCATAAATCTGTAGTTCCTGCATAGATTTTAGGGAAGTACAATGGGACTTCTGTTCCCCAATATTCAGTACATCTCACTAGTCCTTGTTCAATGATACTTTTTGCCATGTTATGACTCTGAATACTGTAGGGATTGCTTCCAGGTTCGCCAGTACTGCCAGTCTTCACATAGTTTTCTAACCACTTGTGCATCCGTGTGCCTCTGCCCGCTGCTTCGGTAGTTATCTCTTGTGCTTTCTGAGCACCCATTCGTTTGCGCCACTCGTTGAGTGCTTTTTTGCTTTCTTCTGATTTAGTCGCGTCTAATATAGTTGTGACGCTGGGAAGTTTCTCCCCGTCGGGTGTAGAGTATCTACGCTTACCGTCTATCTCTACACGCTTCAATGGTTCATATTTGTATTTGTTTGGATTGTACATCAACTGATTGTAGCAAATAGTATAAAATAAATCAATATATTTGGTTAGACTCTGAAACTCTCACCGCATCCGCATCTGTCACGTTCGTTAGGGTTACCGAACTCAAAACCCTCATTGAGTCCATTGCGTACATAATCTACGTTCATTCCGTTCAAGTATGCTAGGCTTTTCTCATCTACTAGAACTATGAAATCATGTTGAGCAAAGTTAGTGACGCCTGCTTCTGATTCATAACTGTCAACATATTCCATCATGTATGCTAGACCGCTGCAACCAGTAGTTCTGACACCTATACGTATTCCCAAGCCCTTACCGCGCTTGTTGAGTGTTTGTTTTATCTTGTTTGATGCTTTTTCAGTAAAAGTTATCATTTTACTTCATAGCACTCTGAGCCATCTGGTCTACTACTTCTTGGCTCTGTGTTTGATCTGGATTTTGTGCGGCAGCAGATTCTTCACCTTTGAACACGATATCGTCACCTTGGATGTTGCTTATCAACATGTTCAATGGTGGTTTTTTGATCATGTCATATAGATCGGTTATATCTAAGTTGATACCGTTCTGTTGAAAGTAATCAATCAACTTGTCGGTATTCCAATTAGGATCCATGTTACCGTTGTCAAGATCGCTTTTTAATTGAGATACGATGGCTGCGAATTTGACAACCTCAGGATCCTCTAATTCAAAGAGAAACATATTATCTCTTTGCTCTACCCACTCCACCCGTTGCTGGCATTTCAGGAGCTTCTGGAGGTGGCATTTCAGGAGCTTCTGGAGGTGCCATCTCTTCACCGGCAGCTACACCAGCATCCATGCCTGCTTCAGCGCCAACCTCAGCACCCATGTCAGCACCAGCATCAAATGCTGCATCTACTGCTTGCCCAGTCAATCCGTTCAATGCATTCTTCAATGCACTTGATGCTTCTTTCAATGAAGCAGATAATGTGTCTAATTGTCCAGAAACTTCATTGTTATAAGTCTGACTCTCATTGACACCGATCTCGCTTTCAATGCTTGATACTAATGCAGGTAATTCTTTCACTTGCATCTGACCAACATCTTCAAGCATCTTTTGTACTTGATCTACCATGTCTTGTGCAGCTAATACAACTTGAGATTTCTCTACTTCTTCATTCTCAAACACGATATGTGATCTAGGAGCATTTTTCAACTCATACATATGATCTTTTAATGCTTGTTCCATAAAAACAAGTTTCATGTATGCAGGATCTGATCCTTGAATATGTGTAGATTGTTTTGACTCATTGATCAATCCACGAACTTTTGTAAGCATGGTTCGCGTAGATGACATAGACATTTTATCTACATTGAAAGGGATCTCATATTGCTCTTTTAGAGCCTTAGCAGCATAGCTGCGGTTATTAGCAAGTTCTGTTAGTTTCATAGTTGTTTCCAAAGAAATTTATAATGTATTTATCATTTATATGACGATATTGAGGATTTTGAACTCAATCTTCTCTCTTGCCAATTACGGGAATTAAGTATATATTTAGACAATTCTTCATTAATCATCTTTCGTTCCATTTTTTCTTCACCCAACTTAGCTAGGTAAATCAGTTTTTCTTCTGTCTTTTTAGTGTGTTTCGCTAATTTCTGATGTACTTGTATCTCTACCTCGATACCAGCTAATCTGTTATCCAGATAAACTATCCTGTCTGAATCTTGGATATTGTTCCTCTTATCAAATGAACACCAAGCTACTGCGTTCTTCAATACATTGAATACTTTTTTATCAGCTACCCTATGTAATTCTACATGGTACATCTCGTTATTTCTTGTTATTCTGTACTTGTTGTACAGATGGTATGAACCATCACTATCCTGCGATATAGACAAATCTTCTAATTTCTCCATATCCACTGCGCTAATAGTCTTTGCTAATTTCGCTATTATTTTGTCATTAATCATCTTTCAATACCTTAAAATATATATTTCTAAATTCATCCGTGCTATCTAGCATAGCTGGAAGTTTCTCCCACTCTGTGCGACATTTTATCATGGGTACTTGATCGCAGTCATGGTATAGTGCGCCCAATTCATCTACCCCATCGTTGAATACACTAGGATGTTGTATAGTAAAATCAAATGACCAGCATGGATAAGTCTCATCTTCTAGTTGCTCAAACAGAAATCCAAACTGAGTGAATTCATCAAATCTGATATCATTTCTTCTGGGTTTTCTGACATTTTCAGGCTGGCTGCGTAGTGATATCACTTGCTGAATAGTATCAAAATTGCTCTGTGTATTGCGTTTATATGTCCATTCCTGCATATCTTGGTCGACTTGTGGGCGCTGACGATTAGGTACATTGGTCTGTGTGATATCAAACAATGTATAGCAGGTTATAGTATAACTCATAACACTATTTAATAGAGGTAAAAAAACCCTAGAAATTCTAGGGTTTTTCTATTGTGACTACTGATTAGCAGTAGAAGAATGTAGCTGAAGTAGTTACAGACAAGCTATTAGCAACACCACCTGCTGTCAATGCGTTTGTGCAAGCAGCATCAAGAGTTGTGTCGGTCCATGCTCCGTATGGATACACAGCCATCGCAATTGTGTCATTGCTTGTGTTTGTATACTCATACATGTAAACTGTAGCTAATTGCTGTGTAGCTTGGATGATCAAGCTAACTTGTGTACCTGTCAATGCGCCAGTAGCGGTGACTGTGAAGAAGTCTAGCTTAGGACCTTGTGGTTGGACAGGTAGACCTGAAGTTACAGCGTTTGCACCACTGTTTGTGTACTCTGGTTGGTCTAAGTGTAATACTGGTAGTAAGTCACCATTGACTTTTGAAAATTGTGCCATTTTAAAATTCCTTTTATAAGTTGAAGCCTACTGCCTCATACATATATTTATGCCTGGCACAAAAAAATCATGGATTTGGGTTAGTTTTTAACCTATTTATGGTGTAGCAGCAGATGGATTTAGTTCATGGTTTATATAAGCTAATATCTGCTGCTTTTGTGTAGGATTCAATTGATCAACAATCGATACCGCTTGTGCGTACTTACCGGGTGCTGCTGCTTGAGCGGTACCACCAGCACCCATGTTTCTACCAGCCGCCGCACCCCCGCTAGCAGCACCCTTTGGATTCTTTAAATCATAAAGTGTTTTATATCCAAAATCTACTAATTTTTGTATAGCGGCTCTACCTTTATCAGTAGCATATGTTTTTTCTACCTCGGCTGCAAGCTGTTTTACTTGTGGTGCTAACGGTGTTCCGGGTGCGAATACAGGATTGTTCATAGAATGAACAAATGCTTGTTCTATATATTGACCTATAGATATAGGTCCAGCAGCCGCGGGTTGAGCCTCATCAATATTGATTATGCTCTCAAAGATAGCATTAACTGCTTGATAGAACTTATTTTCTGCTGTAGTTTTAGGTCTGAAGTTTGGATTATTAGGGTCAGCGACATGTCTTACACTAACAGGAGCATTAGCTAAAGTATTAGGTTGTGCTGGTCTCGGAGCCGCCGGTACTGGTGCAGGTGATGCAGGTGCAGTTGGTGCTGCTGCTGGAGCTGCTTGGGGTGTTGCGGTAACAGCACCTGCTCTGAGTTGCTGTTCTAATCCAGTGGTTAATTGTGTCGTTATTTTATCAAAAAAAACTTTTTTTATTCTCTCATCTTGCAAATCTTTTTGATTTTGAAACATGGGCGCATTAACTTCGTTTATCTTCACAGCTTTTTCCTTAATGACTTAGCGAATCTAGTCGGTTCTTTGCTTTTGATAGCACTCAGCAACTTCTTCTCCAATATCAATGCTTGTTCTTCAGGGTAATGCTTATTGATCATCTCTACAAGATTTATCGCACTGGTAATGATATTATGGGCCCTACTCTCTATAACATGGCTCGCATCACGGTTATTTCCAAGTGCTTCTAATTCCTGTAACAGGGAGCGGGTTTTTGGTTGCATATAAATTATCCTACTTGTATTTATCTGTTTATAGAATAATCATTTCTTTAAGGAATTCAATAGTGATTTCAGTTTAGACCCTTGAGCATCTGCATTTACCGTCCTAGTCAACGGTTCTATCGTTATTTCACCTGTAGTTTGATCCACTGTATAATCTGTGACAGTGGCTTGCGGTTTCAACACACTCATAATGTCATTTGCGCTAGCTTTTGGAGTATAACTCTGTTCACCTTCAACTCCTGGGTCTGTGATACGCATAGTCTCAACATCATATTCTAAGTCTATCTTCATGCCCACGCCCGTCGAACTACGGCTTTTCATACATTGAATCTGATATTTTCCACGCTCACGCATACTGCGACTTGTGAAGATACCAAACACATTGTCTGCTGTATTGATCTTACTGATACCACCTGCGATATGACTATGATCAAATTCAATCTCATCCACTGCGCTACGATTCAATTGACTCGCGGTTACTAACAGTATACCGAGTTCTTTAGACAGATTACGCAATTCTTCTGCAACATACTTGTCTTTGATGAACTGATCGTTTGGATTTACTTTGACACTTACCGGCATGACTAAATCTAAGTAATCTACCATGACAAAATCAATCTTGATCCCAGTCTGAATCTGTACCTCTTTGAGATAAGCACGGATATCGTTCACATTGCTCTGTGCTGGTAGATTCTTGACACGATACTTACCAGACTTCTTGCCTGCCATCTTGACACGTAGTTCTGTCGTATCAATGTCTTTGCGAATCGCTTTCGTGCCCATCATGGTCAACATCGCATCAGTACGCAAACTTGTCAATTCTTCACTCAATTCTAATGTGACGTACACCCCGCTCATTCCCATCTGCAACCAACTCAATGCGATATTCATCATCACCAAACTTTTACCTGAACCACTACCACCTGCAAAGATATTCAATTCACCGCGACTCATGCCACCATAAAGAATCTTATCCATCTGTGGCCAACCTGTGCTTACTTGTCCACCGCTGTTGAAGTATTTGTTGATACGACCTTTAGGATCAGCAAAGTAATCTGTGCCCATGTCTTTCTGTAGACTGATCTGTACCGCATCTTTGATTAGTTTCTCTACTGGTTCAAACTCACCTTTCTCTAATAAGTCTGCTGCTATGAGAATCGCACGTTCTAGTTCTTGTCTTTTAGTGAACGATTCAAATTCATCAAAGAACCATTCATAATGTCCATCATTCAATTCTGGAATAGTTTCAATATCTACACCTGTTGTCGCTTTGATTTGAGTTACATCAGGTAACACTCTATACTTGTCTGTATGTGACTTGAACAACTCAGCCACTGGCCGTAGAGAACGATCAAAGTTCTCGCTATTCATAATGTTCATAACACGGGTATACAACTCCGCGTTTGTTACCATCATCCTCAGAAACAGTTTCTGAACATCAGTTGTATATTCTAGTTGTTTTTTAGTTTCCTGCTTTGCCAATTTTCTTCCTTCTCATTTCTATTTTGATTTTACTATTTGTCGCACATTGTAGTATACTTAACAGGGTAGGTAGTTTACCATACTTTACTACAGCATCATTCACATCTTTCACTTCATCATCCCAATCAGGTAAACTAACACTATACCCTAATTCTAATGCCTTGTCACATAGTGACAATCCCGTCTTATCTCTATCTGGAACTAATATAAGTTGTCTGTTTAATGTACCAAGAAGCAATGCTTGGTCACTACTAATGTCATTATGCATCAATGCTACACCATCGATACTCAGTGCATCAAATATTCCTTCTGTTACTATGCATACACTATACTCTGGTTTCTGCATATCAATGTTGAACACATACCCCGGCTGTTGGTCATTGATATATTT
>Ga0209188_1001986_pt1 | contig 15578 bp, 12 predicted proteins | sample C_130625_EF_Meta_FD_187307 | JGI IMG/M metagenome (GOLD analysis project Ga0209188, IMG submission 187307) | Freshwater microbial communities from Lake Croche, Canada to study carbon cycling - C_130625_EF_MetaG (SPAdes) (version 2) | ecosystem: Environmental > Aquatic > Freshwater > Lake...
TGCCGAACGTCTGCCAGGCGCTCGGCATCCCGGCGGACTCCCCGGGGCGGCGGCTCGATACCATCGACGGCATGAACGCCACCGAGGGGAAAATGGCGTCCGAATTGATGCCATTCTGGTGGCCCTGGAAGGCCAATGAACAGCCGGCGCTGGCAGAGTGGCTGGAATCGAACAGCGACTCCCTCGACAGCCTCGTGGTGGCGGCCGACAAGCCGCGCTACTGGTTTCCCAGTCCCTCGCTCCTCGACGAACGGCCCGGTCGGCTCGGTGAAATCCTCTCGCCCGATATCCTCCGGCTGCGCGACGTGGTCCGCATTCTGAGAAGACGGGCGATGCTGCATCTCGGCGAGGGGCGGCACCATGAGGCCTGGCGCGACCTGCGGGCGATTCGGCATTGGGGATCCTTGCTTCGTGATCCCGGCAGTGGACCGCGAGACGGCGTCGTATTCCTGGTCTCCCTCGCGATTTCGGCGACGGCCGAATCCGGGATCGTCGTCCATCTCCTCGGGGACCCGGACCTGCCTCCCGACCTCGTCGAGTCCATCCGCGAGGAATACTCGGCGGCGGATGTTCCGATCGATCTCGTGGAGCTGATGCGAGGCGACTGGCTATCGCTCTCTGACACCACGGTCTGGCTAGCGCAGCGTATGCCTGAGGCACGGTCTACCCGCAGCGCGCTTGTCATGCAGGGGAGGGGGGCCCACCCGGTCATCGCGCGGATCCTCGCAACCCGGCTCGACTGGAATGCGATCCTCGAACTGCTCAACGAAGGCCATCGCGATATGGATGCGGCACTCTCACGACCCACGTACCTGGCTCGGCAGGCAGCGGCGGCCCGCCTCGCCAAAGCCCGGGATGCCGCCGTACCTCCGCCCGGCGGTGGCACGTGGTCAGCGGAGGAGATCCTCCTCATTCTCGATACCCGGCGACGGGCGGCAGCGGCGGCGCACTACTTGCTCGACGAAGGCGCGCCCCCTGCGGTCGGCTACCTCGAGTCCGTTGCGAGATGGGAGGCAAACGTGGAGCTGTCGCGGACTGCAGCGGCCCTGGCGGCGTGGCGGGCCGACCGGCCCACTGGGGCAAGTCCCTATCCGGAGCGGCTCGATGAGCTCGTCCCCCGGTACCTCGTCGAGGTGCCGATCGATCCCTTCAACGAACTGCCGCTGCGCTACGAGCGCCGCGGAGACGGCTACCTGCTCATGAGTGTCGGCTCCGACGGCATCGACGACGGGGGCGACGGCCAGGACGGGTGGATCAACGATGGCGAGTGGCAGACGGAGCCGTATCTCGGCAATCGTCAGGCAGATCAGGTCATTCGCGTGCCGGCACCACGTCGTTCACCTGCCGAGCGTGGAGGCGACGCTGCTGCGGCCCCTGCCGATGTGGTCGATTGACTCGTTTTCTGGTCGCTTCGCTAAAAGACCGGCGAACAACCGCCCCTTTGCGGGGTTGGCCCTCGAAGGGTCGCTCTTCGCAAACCCCTCGCTTTCAAGAATGCCGGAGGTGGGAGTCGAACCCACACGCCATTGCTGGCAACGGATTTTGAGTCCGCCGCGTCTGCCATTCCGCCACTCCGGCTCGTGGGCGTCAAAATGCCTCACGAAGCCTACGGATTCCCGCCCCGCAACGCCAGCCTCCCCGGTGGCGCCGCCGGAGGGCCCGGCCGGCTCCTTCCACCGCGGCCAACGGCGCTGCGTCCCGGACGGCAGGGCGCTACAATCGGGACGCGGTCGAGAGGCCGGTGCATCACCCCTCCCCCTGCCGCATCCCGGCCAGCCCACCCCCGAGGCCCCTCATCGTGTCGATCCTCCAGAGCTATCCCCCCGGCCGGCTCGGCCTCTCCTTCGAGCTCTTCCCCCCGAAGTCTGCCGAGTCGGAAGCCGCGATGTGGCAGACGGTCGACGATCTCGTCGCCTGGGAGCCGGCCCTCATCACCTGCACCTACGGCGCCGGTGGCTCGACCCGCGGCAAGACGCTCGAGATCCTCGCCGGCCTCAGGCAGCGTTACGGCGTCGCCGTCGCCAGCCACCTCACCTGCGTCGGCAGCACCGTCGACGAACTACGCGGCTACCTCCGCGAGGCCGAGGCCCTCGGCGTGACGGCGGTCGTCGCCCTCCGCGGCGATCCTCCCAAGGGCGAGACGGCATTCCAGGCCGTCGATGGCGGGCTCTCGTATGCCTCCGAACTCGTGGCGCTGATTCGCGCCGAGTTCCCGCGCTTCGGGATCCTCGTGGCCGGCTACCCCGAGACTCACCAAGAGGCGCCGTCGCCACAGGCCGACCTGGAAAATCTCAAGCGCAAGGTGGAAAGCGGCGGCGACGTCATCGTCACGCAGCTGTTCTACGACAACGCCGACTTCCTCCGCTTCCGCGACGCCTGCCGCCGCCTCGGCATCCAGGCGCCGATCGTGCCGGGCGTGATGCCTGTCACAAACTTCGCCCAGATCCGCCGGATCGCCACGCTCTGCAGGGCGCGGTTGCCAGAGTCGTTCACGCGCGCTTTCGAGGCCGCCGGTGACGACGAGGCGGCGCAGTTCGAAGCCGGAGTCGACTTTGCCGCGAAGCAGGTCGAGGAGCTCGTCGCCGCCGGCGTCCCCGGGATCCACTTCTACGTCCTCAACAAGTCTCCAGCGACGATCCGCGTCCTCGAGGCCGTCGGCATCGGCGGCCGCCGGGCCTGAGCGGCGCTTCGATCGCCCCGTCACGGTCAGGGATGACTTTTTCTGAGGACAACGAGAGGGACCTTTTTCCACCGACACTCAGCGTGGCGGCTGGTCGTCGTCCATGCTGCTGATGTAGCTCCGCAGCCGCTCGAGCTCGTCGGTGACGTGCCGAAGCTTGAGCATGTTCTCGACGCGCTTCACGAGCTCCACCCGGTTGACCGGCTTGGAGAGGAAGTCGTCGGTACCCGATTCGACGGCGCGCTCGATGTCGCCGAGCTCGCCGAGGGCCGTCACCATCAGCACCATGATCGGGCTCGTGGCCGGGTCGGCCTTGAGTCGCTGACAGACCTCGAAGCCGGAGAGCTTCGGCATCATGACGTCGAGGAGAATGACGTCGGGGTGGAACTTCGCCACCTGATCGAGGGTGTCCTTGCCGTCGACGGCCGTGGCGATGTCGCAATCGATGTCAGCGAGATAGACCTCGAGGAGCTCGCGGTTGGGCTCGTTGTCGTCGGCGATCAACACGCGGCTGCGGCGCGGGGGCTCGGAATCGGCGGCGGATCGACTCATTATCTCGGTCCTCGTCTGGTGGCCGCCGGGGCTACGGCGTCTCGAACAGTGTCTGGCTCTTCACGATCGCCAGTTCGTCGGGGAAGGTGTGGTAGGCCTGCACGATCAGGCACTTCGCGCGGGTCTCGAGATTGATCCAGCTGACGGCGCCCAGCGCCAGCCGGCTTCCCGACTGGAAGCGGTGAAGGAGCCCGCTGCGGCCGCCGTCGGTGCACAGCTCCTGCTGAAACGTCCAGAACAGCTCCGGCGCCACCGTCTCCAACTGGAAACACATCTGGTAGCAGGCTCCGCCACGACATTCCATCCGGTCGCTGCGCTCGCCGCTGATCCGGTAGGAGAACAGCCTGCGCTTCTGCGGCAGCGGTGCCGTCGCTGCCGTGGCGACCTCCGAGAGCACGAGGCCGTCCTTCCGCCAGCAGATGACATGGCCGGCGCTCGTGATCGAGACGCTCGCGGAGTAGCCGCCGCGCTCGATCGAGCGCGTGGCATGGATCTCGAACAGCTCCGGGTGCAGGACGCGCCCGTAGAGCTGCAAGACGAGGTCGGTGACTTTGGGACGGGCCGACAGCACGCGGGCGATTCTCCTCTGAACTGTCCGCGGAAAAAGCCGTCGTCGACTTCTCCCCACCGGTTCACCGCACGCGAGGGCCGGGACCGCAAGTATAAAAATCCCCGCCGCCGTCACCAACCCGATCACCCCGATCGGCCGTCCGAGGGGAATTGCCGCCGCGAGCGGACCCCGAAAAATCAGCTTGCAATTTTTCCGCGGATCGTCAGGGGAGGAGGCCGACGAGCATGTCGTAGGCGGCATGGGTGCCCGCGGCGATCCCGAATCCGCGGACGACGAAGAGCAGGGCGAAGAACAGCCCGGCCATGGTGCGGAAGGTGAAGCTGTAGAGCTCGAAGCTGTCGCCCAACGGCCCGACGTAGTGGGCGGCGCTGAACAGGAGGCTCGTGATCACGGCCGACCACAGCACCGACAACGACGGCGGCGTCCCGACCCGTTCGAGCCCCCAGGCGACGGCCGGGAGCATGAGCAGGCGGAAGAGCACCTCCTCGTAGAGCCCTGCCCCACAGAACCCGATGAATCGTGCGAAGATCCCCTCCAGCCCGGGCCCGAGTTGGAGCGGCCAAAGCCGGTTCTGGAGCCGCGCCAATCCCACGAGCACGACGGCGAGGAGCAGGCACTCCGCCGCCATGCCGACAAGCACCCAGGGCTTGAAGCGCCAGCGGTCGTGTTCGATGTGCTGCCAAGCGAGCAATCCGAGGATCGTAAGCACCGGGAGGAGAAAATACTCGCCAAACCCGAGCGCATCGAGGATGTGCCGCAGCCAGACGTCGGCTCCGTTCCGCGGCGAACTCCGTCCCAGGAACAGCACGCCTCCTTCGTAGGCAAGCACGAGCGGAAGGATGAACACGAGGCTCGTCAGCGGCATCCGCGACAGAGCCCAATAGCTGTGGGCAGCAACCGACGCGCCGTCAGAAAGGCTGTCGTCGTCGGGCGCTCCGGGCGATCGCTGCAGCGGGGACTCGGCGTTGCGGAGATCGGCATCGACCTCGTGCAGCAGGCTGTCGAGTTGCTCGTCGAATGAGGCCGTCTCGCGCCGGTCACGATCCCCGCGATCATCGTGTGAAGCCATCGAGGTCACCCCGAACCATGGCGATGCATCGGTCGACGTCCCTCGAGCCGACGTGCGGCACGCTTCCATGACAGCGCGCGGGAATCGCCCGACGATCCCCGCAAGTCCGACAGTTGTGTCCGCCCGCGCGCTGCCTGACAAGGGCGGTGCTCGCACCCGGCCCGGCGCGTGGCGACGATGCTGGCACTGCTGTCAACCCTCGTCGTCGCAGCGCCGAAAAGCTCCCGCGCTGAACACACCTCACAGTTTTCCGCGTGTGGCGCGGCGATCAAGCTTCCTGCTTGACAACCTAGCGCATCCCAACAGAATGGCGCCGCAGCGTCGATTTGACGGTCGCTGATCCGCGTCGCAGCGGATCGTTGACGGTGGAAATCGAGATGGCCCATGGTTGGTCACGATGCTTCGCGGAGGAATGGCTTCGCCGCCGGAAATCGTGATTGATCCGCCGAAGGATCGGCACTGGTCGGTGGCTTCGTTCCTGATCTCTCGCGTCTCCCTTGATGGGACCGCAAGCGGCATCGGGGCGGAGATCACGTGACTCGGAGAAGTGGGCTCGCACCAGACAGCAGCGTGGTGGCAACCGGAGCGATGTCCGGATCGCCGTGCGACGGGAAAGAGAGCTTGGGGGGCGACGACACGAGGGAGCGAATGTCGACGACCTTGGTCGTGGCCTGGATGTCCCCCCCACCTTTCCCGTCTCACCATCCCGGAGAGGGGATCCCGGCTGGCGTCGGACAGGCTGAGAAACTGCCGGCCTGACAGGCCGTGAGGCGTGCGGGTCGTGGCTCGCCACGGCAGACTGCCGGCTTCGGCTGGAAGCAGATCCCGACGGCTGCGCTTGCCGGCGGGACCGCGCGCGGGAAACAATCTCCCCGGACGGCTCGAGACGCCGTCGACCGAAACAATTCCCCGCACGCCGCGCGGGGCATCCGCCCGCCGGACCTGCAGGGAGTGCGACATGGCTTGCTGCCTGATCGGATGTGGTTCCAATCAGGGGGCCCGGCGCGAGCAACTCGATCGTGCCATCGAACTCCTCGGCGTCATGCCGGGGATCACGATGCGGGCGGTGAGCCGTCACCGCGAAACCAGGCCGATCGGCGGCCCCCCCGACCAGGCCCCTTTTCTCAACGGGGCCTGCCTGATCGACACGGAACTCGGGCCCCACGAACTCCTCGGCGTGCTCGCGGCCGTTGAGAACACCCTCCACCGCGATCGGACGGAGCGCTGGGGCCCGCGAACGCTCGATCTCGACATCCTTCTTTATGACCAACTCGTCCTCGACAACGAGGTCGTCGATGGCTCGGCCCTCACGATCCCCCACCCGCGGATGACGACGCGCCGGTTCGTCCTCGAACCCGCCGTGGAGATCGCCCCGGACCTCCGCCACCCGCTCTCGCGCTGCAGCCTCAGCGAGCTTCTCGACAACATCTCGCAGGCGCATCTCAATGTCGCCATCGTCGGCGTGCCGGGATCGGGAGCGGCCGAGGTGGCGGGGGCCGTCGCCGATGCAACCCTGGCAAGGCTCGTCCAGGCGCCGGCAGTGCCCCCCTGGCGCCAGCGCGCCGGTCTGCCGGACGGTGGCGCCCCTGAGGCTGCCTGGAGCGCCGCGCTTTCGGACTGCGCCCGGCCGCTGGAAATATCGACGTGGCCGGACGATCCCCACGGCACGGTCGCTGACTACTGGCTCGGCTTCCACTTGGTGGCCGCCGAAGACACGCTCTCCCCCATGGCCCTGGGGCGGTACACGGCCGAGCATACGGCCGTGACGGCCACGACGGTGAAGCCCCACGTCGCGATCATGCTGCGGGCCTCACCGGAGACGCTCGCCGATCGGGCCGCCGCGCAGGACATTCCTGTCGCCGATCTCGTCCGGCTCCAGGATCGGCTCCTCGCCCGACTGCGCTGCGGGACGCAGGCCGGCGACCGTGGCCCCCGCTCCGCGGTCGTCGTCGCTGCCGACGACCCCAGCCGCGCTATCGACGAGGCGATCGCGGCGGTGGAGGCTTCCGGATGAGCCGCCAACCGGGACACCCACCGATCGTCGTGGCCGAACCGCGCCCCATGCGCGACACGATCCTCGCTGCCCGCCGTGCTGGCCGCCGGATCGGTTTCGTGCCGACGATGGGCGCGCTCCACGCCGGGCACGCCAGCCTCGTCGAGCAGGCCGCCGCGGAGTGTGACGACGTCGTCGTCTCGATCTTCGTCAACCCCAAGCAATTCGGCCCCCGGGAGGACCTCGCCCGCTACCCGCGGACGCTGCCGGCCGACCTGGCGCTCGTGGGGGCCAAGGGCGCGACGTGGGTGTTTGTGCCGGAGGCGTCAACTGCCTACCCGGCCGGGCATGCCACGAGCGTCGTGGTCGCGGCGCCCGCGGCCGACTTCGAGGGGGCTGTTCGTCCGGGGCACTTTGCCGGCGTGGCGACGGTCGTCTGCTGGCTGTTCAACGTCGTCCCGGCCGATGTCGCCTACTTCGGGGCCAAAGACTGGCAGCAGACCGTCATCGTGCGGCGGATGGTTGCCGATCTCGCCATCCCGATCGCCATCGAGGTCTGCCCGACCATCCGCGAGCCCGATGGCCTGGCGATGAGCTCGCGCAACGCCTACCTCTCCCCGGAGGATCGCCGCCGGGCCGTGGCGCTCCACGAGGGACTCACGTCGGCCGCCGAACGCTGGCGGGCGGGCGATGCCGTGGCGGTGGTCGAGGAGGCGATTCGCGTGGCGCTTGCCTCCCGTGACATTCCCGTCGACTACGCGCAGGTGGTCGATCCCGACACCCTCCTCCCTCCCCGGCCGGGAGCAGCCGCCGTGGCGCTCGTCGCCGGCCGCGTCGGCACCACCCGCCTCCTCGACAACGTCCTCCTGCCGGCGCGTCCCTGAACCGTCCGTGGATGGCGTCATCCAAGACCGATCCGGCTGCAGCGCAGCCGCCCTGACCGAGATCCCTTCACCGTGCATTCGACGCTCTTCCACCTTCCCACGCGCCTCTGGGAATGGCCGTTGTTCGGCCAGGGCCTGCTCCTGGCGCTGTGGGCCGTGGCCGGTGGCATCGGGCTCCTCGTCGCCTGGCGACGGAGCGGCGCCCGCGAGGCCCTGCTTGGTCTTGGGCTTCCGCTGGCGCTTGCCGGCGCGATGATCGTGTGGCTGCTTCCGGCGCTCGACGACGGCGCCGGCGTGCCGGTGCGCGGCTATGGCGTGATGCTTCTCCTCGCGGCAGCGGCGGGAACATGGCTGTCGATCCGGCGCGGCCGCCACGCCGGCTACGACGCCGACACGATCCTCGCCCTCGGGCTCGAGGTCTTTCTGTGGGGGATCGTCGGGGCCCGACTGTTCCATGTCATCGAATATCACGACCAATTTTTTCCACCGGGGCGGAGCCTGCTCTCAGGGCTCCCCGGCGTGCTCAACGTCGCCGCGGGAGGGCTGACCGTCTTCGGGTCGATTCCCACTTCCGCGCTGGCGGCGTGGCGATTTGCCGTCAGGCGGGGCCTGTCTCTGCCGCGACTGGCCGACTGCATCGCGCCGGGCCTGCTCCTCGGATTGGCGATCGGCCGGATCGGATGCTTCCTCAATGGCTGCTGCTACGGGGGCCCCTGCGACCTTCCCTGGGCCGTGCGGTTCCCTCCCGACAGCCCCCCCTGGCTCGATCAGGCGGCCCGGGGTCTGATTCCGGCGGCGCTCGCGGGAACGCGTCCATGGAGTCTCCCCATTCACCCCGCCCAGCTCTACGCGACGATCGACGCTGCGATCCTGGCCTGGCTGGCGGTCGCGTTCACGCCGCTGGCCAAGCGTGACGGGGCCGTCTTCGCGCTCACGCTCACCCTCCACCCGATCTCACGATTCCTCCTGGAGATGATCCGGATCGACGAGGCCCCTGCCCTCGGCACGCCGTTCTCGATCTCGCAGGTCGTGTCGATCATCCTCCTCGCCCTGGCCGCCGGGCTGTGGTGGTGGATCAGCCGCCAACCGCCGCGACGCCCCTGGAACGGCACCCCCGACGGCCCGGGGCCCGCGGCTGCCGGGGGGTTTGCCGGCCAGACTTTTTGACGGTCGCCATCCCCGCGTGCAGACTCCTCTCAACCGCCGCCGACCTCCGTCTCTTTCGGGTCTCTTCCAGGTCTCACCATGCCCAAGCGCCCCACATCACCGGGAACACCCCCCCGCTCCGCGGGCCAACCCCGGCCCTCGACACCGAGCGTTGATGACGCTGCCGTGGATCAGGAATGGACGCGGATCGAGTCGGATCGCGTCGCCGAGGAGGTGGCCGAAGCCCGGGAGGATCTCGGCGACCCCGCTCCACCCCATCCCTCCGCCTGGCTGTGGGGGGGCTTTGCCGCCGCGCTCCTCGCCGGGGTCGTCTTTGCCGCGGTGGTCAACGTCGTCCTTGCCGCCCGCCGCCCCCCCCCGGTGCCAAGCCCGGCACCGGTCGGCTTCCGCCCGCCGTCCCCAAACGAACTCGGCCCCGGCGTCGGCGCCGAGGGGGAAGAACCGGAGGAGCAGCCCGCGGAGACCGCTCCCGCCCCGCCGCTCCGGCCTTCGCCATGACGCCCGACAATTCCCCTTCCGCCTCGGGCCACCCGAAACGCCCGCTTCCTCCGCGAAGCGTGACGGTGCGATGTCGGCTCGATGGTCCGCTCGTCGTCGAGATCTCCCCCGACAGCCTGGAACTCGGCATCGGCCTGCGGGTCACCGATCACGAGGGACAGGAATACCCCCTCCCCGACGACGGCCGGCCGGTGGCGCTGTGCCGCTGCGGCCACTCCGGCCGAAAGCCCTTCTGCGACGGAAGCCACAGGTCGATCCCGTCGACCTGAAACAAAAATCCCCCTGACAGAGGGGACTCCGCTCCCTCTTTCCCCCAATTTCCGCCTGGCAGGGAGGGCAGGCTGTACCGGCTGGGAAGACCCTGCACGCGACGGAAGTTCTTCGCTCAGAATCACTTGCGCGCGGTCGATTGGATCGGAAGCCCAATTCGGCAGAGGCGAGCGATATGGACTGGCTGGCCTTTGCCCTGTACGGTTGCGTGTTCGGACACCGCTTCCTCGGCCTCAGTCTGTCCCTCGGCCCCGGGTAACCACGGCGAGATGACGCACTCCCGCAACAACTTCTACCAGCGGTACAGCGTCGCAATCATGGCGGTGCTGCTGTTCCTGCTGCCACTGGTGCTGGTGGGCGCGATCAAGGCGAAGGGGAACAACCGCAACGACGTCAAGGGTTGGCTGCCGCTGGAGTATCCGGAGACTCAGGTCTACCGGTTCTTCCGCCGCAACTTCGCCGGCGAGGAGTTCATCCTCGTCTCTTGGGACGGCTGCACGATGGCCGATCCCAGGCTGGAATTGCTGGCGAAGAAGCTCCTCCCCCCGCCTGAGGAAGCCTCCCGAATCGACCGGCCGCTCTATTACAAGTCGGCCCAGACAGGCCCCCGGGCTGTCGATTTGATGATGGCCGAACCGCTCAACCTCGACCGCGAGGAGGCGATCGAGCGTCTCACCGGAGCGATCATCGGAGCGCCGCCAAAGTCGGCCACAGGCGAAGGGCTCGCTGACGACACCGATTTGCGTCAGACATGCCTCGTCCTCACCCTCTCCGACACGGCCCGCGCCAATCTCCACGGCGCCATCGACACCATTCAGGAAGTGGCGACGAAGGAATGCGGCATTCCGGCCGCTTCGCTCCACATGGGTGGCCCTCCGGTCGACAACGTCTCGATCGACAAGGCCGGCCAAACGAGCGTCACGATCCTGTTCGGGCTTTCGCTCGTCGTCGGATTCTTCGTCAGTTGGTGGAGCCTGAAGAGCAAACTGCTCGTCGGGCTCGTGCTCGCTTCCGGCGTGTACAGCATGTTCGCGAGCCTCGCGGTGGTCTGGTACTCCGGCTACCCCGTTGACGCGATCCTCCTCACCATGCCGTCGCTGGTGTACGTCGCCACCACCAGCGGGGCGATCCATTTGGCCAACTACTACCGCGACCAAATCGCCGAGACCGGGATCCAGGAGGGGGCCGCCGGACGCTCGGTGCATCACGCCCTCCTGCCACTGTCGCTGGCCACCGGCACGACGGCGGTCGGTCTGGCGACGCTTGGGGTGAGCGAGCTTGTGCCGATCCGGATGTTCGGCATTTTCTCGGCCGTCGGCGTGGTGGTGAGCTTCCTGATCCTCGTCTTCTTCATGCCTGCGGCCCTCGAACTCTTTCCCCCCAAGCTCGTCGGCAATTCGGCCAATGACGGCGAGGGGACCGATGGCTCGATGGAGAGCAGCCGCTGGTGGCGTGCCGGCGAGTGGGTCACCCGCAATAATGGTCTCGTCACTGCTGCCTGCCTCCTCGTGATGGCTGGCGTCGGTTACGGGATGACGAAGGTGGAGAGCAGCGTGCAGCTGATGCGGCTGTTCTCACCCAAGGCGCGGATCCGCGAGGACTACCGCTGGCTCGAGACCCATCTCGGCCCGCTGGTGCCGATGGAGATCCTCGTCCGCATCGATCAAAAGACCTGCCCGCTCAACTTTCTCGAACGGATGGAACTCGTCGGCGAGATCCAGTCGGAGATCGGCGTGCTCGGCGAGGTGGGGAGCTCGCTCTCCACGGTGACCTTCGGCCGGAGCCTCGACACGGGTGACGGTGGCGAGGGGATCGGCGGGGCGGCGGCCCGGGCCTTCGGCCTCGGTGCCCGCACGAAGCGCAACGTCCTCAACCGACGCCTCCTCGCCCACCGCGAGGATTTCCTCGCCGGCGATTACCTCCGCGACGCCGTCCTCGATGATGGCCGCGAGCAGGAGCTGTGGCGGATCAGCGCCCGCGTCAGCGCCGTCAAGGAAGTCGACTACGCCGACTTCAAGGCCGATCTCCAGACGAAGATCGACCCGATTCTCGCTCGCTTGGCCGAGAAGGGAATCGACGGCGTTTCGGTCGATTACACCGGCCTCGTGCCGCTCGTCTACAAGGCGCAGCACTCGCTCCTCGACGGCCTGAAGATCGGCTTCGTCTGGGACTTCGCGATCATCGTCGCGGTCATGATCATCCTCTGTCGGGCAGCTTCGGCGGGCCTGGTGCTCCTCCTCCCCGCCGCCTTCCCCGCGGTGATGGTGTTCGGGGCGATGGGCTGGGGCAATCACTTCCTCAAGGCCTATGCCGACGGCCATCTCCTCATCGACATTGGCACGGTGATGGCGCCGAGCGTGGCGCTCGGCGTGACCGTCGACGACGTCGTCCACTTCATGCTTTGGTTCCGCCGCGGGATCGCCGACGGGCTCGACCGCAAGCAGGCGACGATGCTCGCCTACAAGGGCTGTGCCCGGGCGATGTACCAGAGCTGGGGCGTGATCGGCATCGGCCTGTCGGTGTTCTCGCTCTCTCCGTTCGGCCCGACGCAGCGTTTCGGCTACATGATGCTCGCGATGCTCACCATCGCCCTCGTCGGCAACCTCGTCTTCATGCCGGCCCTCCTCTCCGGCCCCTTGGGCGCCGTGTTCAGCTGGAGCGTGCTGCGGATCGAACGCAACAAGGCCCGTCGCAACGGTCGGACCACCGTGAAGGAGGATCCGGGGAGCGACGAGCTTCCGCCCCCCCATGTCCTCCCCGGGCAATCGAAGCAGGTCGTGCATGCCTGAAGGCAGGCGTCCCCCCGGCAGGAAGCCGGGATCGGGCCCACGGCACGATGCCAAAGACAACCGCCGTCGGCGTGACTCCCGCCCCGAGGGGCGCCGTCGCGACGATGGCCCCTCCGTAGAGCCGCCCCCGCCGCCGACGGCCCGCCGCGTCGACGAGCCCGGCCTCCCCACGGCGACGGTGCTGGTGAAGGCGAAGCGGGCGCGACCGTTCTTCGGGCGTCATCCCTGGGTGCTCGACACCGCCATCGAACGGGTCGAGGGGACGCCGGCCGACGGCGATGTCGTCGACCTAGCTACACATGAAGGGCGGTTCATCGCCCGGGGGATCTGGAACGCCTCGAGCCGGCTCCGCGTCAGGCTCTACGCCTTCGACTCGGGCGTGCCGCTCGATGCCCCCTTCTGGCGATCGCGGATCCAGACGGCCGTCGCCCTGCGGCGGGCCCTCGGGCTCGACGATCGGGCTGGCGCCGCGCGGCTGATCAACAGCGAAGGGGACGACCTCTCCGGCTTGATCGTCGATCGCTACGGCGACCATCTCGCCGTGCAGCTGACGAGCCTGGCGATGGCGGGCCGGCTCGACGCGATCTGCGACGCCCTCGAGGAGGCCGTGAAGCCGGCGGGGATCCTCCTCCGCGGCGCCGACCGGGGCCTTTCGAAGCTCGAGGGGCTCCATCTCCCCGACCGGGTCATCCGCGGCACCGCGCCGGACGGGCCGGTGTTCATCCGCGAGGGCAATCTCTCCTGGGGCGTCGACCTCACCGAGGGGCAGAAGACCGGCTTCTACCTCGACCAGCGCGAGAACCGGCGGGCCGCTGCGTCCCTCGCCCGCGACCGCCGCGTCCTCGATCTCTTCTGCTACTCCGGCGGCTTCGCCGTCACCTGCGCTGTCACTGGCTCAGCCAAAAGCGTGCTCGCCGTCGACGGCAGTGCCAAGGCGACGGCGCTTGCCCGGGCCAACGCCGACTTCAACGGCGCGGCAAACGTCACGGTGGAGACAGCCGACGCGTTCACGCGGATCGACAGCCTGGCCGCCTCGGCCGAGAAGTTCGGGATGGTGATTCTCGATCCGCCGAAGTTTGCCCGCAGCCGCGGCGCCATCGACGAGGCCCTCCGCGCCTACCACCGCATCAACCGTGTCGCGGTCGATCTCCTCGAGCCAGGCGGGATCCTCGTCACCTGTTCCTGCTCCGGGAGCGTCTCGCGCGACGACTTCCTCGAGATGCTCTCCGCCGTGGCCCAGCGGAGCGGCCGCCAGATCGCCATGCTCGAGTGCCGCGGCGCCGCCCCCGATCACCCCGTGAGCGCCAGCTGCCTCGAGGGGGAATACCTCAAGTGCGTCATCGCCCGCGTGGCGTGACCACTGCTGCCGCTTCACGCGACCCAAGAGCGTCCGGCTCGTGTTCGCATGGCGGGCGTCTGCGAACCACACCGAGGACGTCGCGAGGGGTCGCCCGTGCTCCGAGAGCCGGCCTCGCCGGTCAGCGCAGGATAGGAGGGCGAAAGCGCAAGCGGCGCGGAGAGAGCGGCGGCCATGGATGGCCGCCGCGAACGTCCGGCGACGGGGCACGGGCGACCCCGATGCTCACGCGCGGCCTGGACCCGGGCCTCCGGCACGCCAAGCGAGTGACGTTCCGGTGCGCGGAAGTCGCCGTCCCCCGCCAACTCTTCGCTTCGATCCTCGAACCCCGGTCCGACGACACCCACCGATTGGCAGCTATACTCTGAGCCAAAGGCAAACAATGCGTCCACTACTACGGCAACGAAATATTTCGAGGCGCTGGCACAAGACCTTATAAATAGAATTCTTGTGTTTTAAGCAAGAGCAGGCAGGGTTCTTCATAGTCTTCCCCAAGCACGATTCAATGACTCATTCTGGAGATTCCCTCGTGAAAGCCGGGTTACTCTGCTCGCGATTGATTGTCTTTGTCATGGCTGTTGTGCTTTCGAAGGCGATTGCAACGTTATGCTCGGGAGAAGTCGCCTTACCTGATTCACATGACACCATTGTCATATCCCCAACTCCGCACCTTTTTCGCGGCGACCTGATTCGGATCTGGCCTCATCTAGGCTGGATCGCCGCGGGGTGTGTCGAAGTCGAACCCGCCGATCGACCATTGCTCGTCAGAGTCAATTGCCAAGTGTGGGAAAATGGGGTTAAAAAGGCCGATTTTCCAGGTCCCGGAATGGTGATGGAGCGAACGCGGACTGAACAGGATCATGAACCAGACCAAAAGTGGGAAGCTTCCATTTCACTCAAGCCCTTGGCCGCAAGCGATGACGGGAACCCGCGAGTGGAAGTCCGAATGGTGTTGCAAAATGGCTACACAGTCAGCAGATCAGAGCCAACCTTGGTCGTTTTGCCGCGAGCGCGCGGTATATCTGGCACGGGAGGGATGACAGAGTCGACGTCAGTAAGTCCATCCAATACTCATGCGGTATGGCAACACGTAATGTTGCCGGACCCAACGTCCGTCCTGCGCATGGATCCTCTCGAAAGGCTCGCCGATTGCGCATGGGGCATTGTTATGATCATAGAAGTAGAGGACGTGGATGAGACTTGAGTCCTTTACTGAAGATGCAGTCGGATCACTGCGGCCCGACACCAGGAAGGAGCCGCAACCCGCGACACGGTGAGAATCGATCGCCAGGAAACGAGGCGGCACCGTGCCGAGGCGAGGGCGATCAAGCGAGCCAATCGCTGACTGGGGCGGAAGTCGTTGTTCGCTTGGTGGGCGTCTGCGAACCACACCAAGGACGTCGCGAGGGGTCGCCCGTGCTCCGAGAGCCGGCCTCGCCGGTCAGCGCAGGATAGGAGGGCGAAAGCGCCAGCAACGCCGAGAGAGCGGAGGGCAGGGATGCCCGGAGCGAACGTGCGGCGACGGGGCACGGGCGACCCCGATGCTCACCGCGGCATGGACCCGGGCGTCCGGCCCTAGGCGTTGGCCTACAGCTTCCGCAGCTGCGTGTACTCGGGAGCTTTCACGCGAACCCACACCGGGGAGTTCGCGAGGGGTCGCCCGTGCTCCGAGAGCCGGCCTCGCCGGTCAGCGAAGGATAGGAGGGCGAAAGCGCAAGCGGCGCGGAGAGAGCGGCGGCCATGGATGG
>Ga0209188_1001987_pt1 | contig 15574 bp, 19 predicted proteins | sample C_130625_EF_Meta_FD_187307 | JGI IMG/M metagenome (GOLD analysis project Ga0209188, IMG submission 187307) | Freshwater microbial communities from Lake Croche, Canada to study carbon cycling - C_130625_EF_MetaG (SPAdes) (version 2) | ecosystem: Environmental > Aquatic > Freshwater > Lake...
GGGGCCGGGGTCTCTTCCGTGGTCGGGGCCGGGGTCTCTTCGGGGGCCGGGGTCTCTTCCGAGGCTTTAGGCAAAGAAATGTCAATGTTCTCCATCTCACCCGCACCTGAAACATCCATAATCGCCGGAAGAACCGGCTGGGAAGGCTCTGGGGTTTCGGTGACAGTGACAGATGTCATGATACCCCAAACAAAATACGCGCCAGACGAGCTGGTCTCGTCGCGACCTAATTCTTGGATGAGACCGTTGTTGATGGCGGTTTGCCAAGCCAACAATGCCGGATTCGTGACCGGGCTGGCCCCGGTAATGTCGACAATGGGCATCTCGGCATCGGACACATCGGTGCCCGCGACCTCCGTACCGGAAATGTCCAACATCGGTCCCGGGAGAGGCATCGTAAAAGCCGGGGTATAGGTCAAAAATACAATGGTTGCCGGATGACCATAGTTCATGGCACGGGACAAAAAGGAATACACCATGGGTTCAGTCGCGGTCTCTCCATGAATCAACATGAAATCAAAAAGCTCGCTGAACTGAAACAGACCATATTGACCATCCAAGATGTCATTGACATGGCTGTACTGCCCCGGATAAAGACCCGACAAATAATCGGCCACCACATTCCGGTAAGGCACCGGTTCGCAACTGTAATGGGTCACATGGACCCCCGGACGCACAATTAGGAACAATTCCGACGTGTACCCCATATCATGGTTCATGATCAAGATTTGCTTGATGGCGTCGTTCGTCGCCATATAGTTATACAGATTATACGCTAAATTCATGCAAGGCTTCTCTACCCGGAAAGCATACATGGTGTTCACATCATGGTTCATCATATAATTGGTAAAACTGTCCCAAGCCGCCAAACAGCTATCAGGAATCGTAGGTACCGGAATGGGCGCCGGAGTTTCCACCGATAAAAGGGTACCGGACATGTCGGGCATCGTAGTCAATAGGTCATTGCCACTCACATCGCCGGATTCTACGAAGGAAACGGTCAAGTCGCCTTCTTCATTGCCGCTGGTATCCATGGACGGAGCCTGAACCTCCCCCTCAGGGGCGGTCATATTGCCGCTGACGTCTTCCGTCGGGACCGGTTCCTGGACCAAAGGTTCCGTCTCGGGGGTGGGTGTCGTATTATCTTCAGGGGTCGTCTGCATGACTGTATATTTTCTATACGGATATTTCTTCTATATGGGTTACAGAAAGGTAACACGGCTTCGGTGGGATGAACGATAACGTGAAAGTAGTCCGGGTGAATGAGCCAAGAACCAAGGACCCCCGTCGGGGTCACCAAGAAAGAAAAGATCCCAAACCTGCTCATCGGGATCGCGTGGTCATAGATACTCGGGCTTGGTCACGGGGGGTCGCCGACCCCGGACTGGACCTCACCAAGTCCGAAGTACAGCTAAAATGTGTCCAAGAACTGCGCGATACCCCGGACAGTTCGGCGGCGTGGATCCCCGTGTTACGGTCCCACCTCCAACAAAAAATTGCTGGTTACAAATACCAAGACGTGTTGAAGACCCGCTGGACCCCCCAAGGATTCGTGGATTTAGACGATGTGCTCGCCTTGCTATGTGACTGCCAGCTGGCGTGTTTCTATTGCCGCGCCCCCACCTCGGTCCTCTACAAAGAAGTACGCGACCCCCGGCAATGGACCCTGGAACGCATAAATAACGACCTCGGTCATATACGCGGTAACGTGCAAATTGCCTGTCTCACCTGCAATCTGCGTCGGCGTACTCTCTACCATGAACGGTATATCTTGACCAAGCAGATGGTCAAGGTAAACAAGCTGGCCTAACGCTTGGGCATACCCCAGACCCGGTAGGTGATCCACGTCGTGGCAGCCATCAGAACCGCGCCCCACACCGTGTCAATCGCGACCGAACGGATATCCCACTGACTCAGGACGGCATACGTGGTCGTCTCATACACGCCGTATATGACCAAACCCAAGAGGAAGGCATCCAACACGGGACGACCAGGCAACAGGATGAACCAGACCAAGCCGAAAATGAGCAAGGCGTAGCAAGCCACCACGGAACCCAGTCTCAACACCATCGCCGACTTTTGCACCCGACGCACCTGGTCCTCGTACATCGTCCGGGTCACGGACAAATACACCGCGTCCAGGGCCAGGATTACCGCCGCTGGAAACAACACATATTCCAAAAACTGGACCATAGGTAGTACTATAAAATACACATATAGAACATTTCCGGGTTGTACCCTGTATAGGAACCGCCAGATGTCGCGGGAAAACAACCATGCCGACATTCGCGCCAAACTCCAGTATTTTTTGACGACCAAGAAGATTCCCAATATTATTTTCCACGGGGAATCCCTGTCGGGAAAACGCGGCCTGTTGAACGAGTTCCTGCATCACATCTACCAAGGTGACCGCGTCAAGATGAAGTCCCACGTCATGACCGTGGAATGTTGTCACGGCAAAGGCATCAAATTCATCCGGGAAGAACTCAAATTCTTCGCAAAAGCCCATATACAATCCAATCACGGGGCGAATTTCAAGTCCATTGTGCTACTCAATGCCGACAGTCTCACGATTGATGCCCAGTCCGCCTTGCGGCGGTGCATAGAACTCTTTAGTCATAATACCCGGTTCTTCATCTTGGTAGAAAACAAGGAACGGTTGCTGAACCCCATTTTGTCCCGGTTCTGCGAAATCTATGTTGCCACCGGTAGTGACGGGGAATCGGCGGTTCCCCCCGACATAGTCGCCGCTTACCAAGCCGTGACTCAGTCCATTACACAAGAACCTGCCCATGCTTGCGGGGCCACTCTGGTTCATTCTGCCGTGCAATGGTGCGAAGACGGATGGTCGGCCAATGACTGGTTGGCGGCGAGTGAGGCGAACGCCGCGCAAGAACACATGCCGCTTCATCACCATATCGCTATGGCGTTTCACCGCATCAAACCCGATTTTAGATGTGAAAAGATGCTGATGTTTTATCTCCTGTATTTCACGTTTGTGAGTTCAAAATCGGACCTGGAGAATATGCTCCTATAGCATCTATTGGGGCAATGGACGATTTTGTCTTGTCTAATCTCCAAGAATCTCGCAACGAATGGTGCAGTCGCTTGGTCAGCATTTTTTGCCCCTTGGTCGTAGAAGGGATCCGCTCCATCTTCAACGAGTCGTGGAAAATATGCCTGGAATCAGGGGAAACGGAAAAATACCTAATGACCTTTCAGAATTTCCTGACCCGCATTCCTAAATGGAATTCGGTCATCGTGGAGGAAGAGCGGAAACGGATCATTGAACGCAGTGGGTGCAATTACCTGGAGGACCTCATCACCTGCGTGCACATCATTCAACTCAAGGTCCTCACCTGCATCCGCGTCGGTAACCGTCAGAAGAAGATTGACATTACGATTCCTAAATTGGATCATTTCATCCACAAGGTCTACATCCACGTGGCCCGGAAAATCTACACCAATGTGTATTTGTTTGAGCATCAAATCAGTCCGTTACAAATGCAGAAGAATGCGCGGGAGACGGAACTCATCATCCAAGAGTGCATATTGACCACCATCCGGGAAAGCATTCCGACCGAGGAAATCATCCGGGCCTACATGGACGAATGCGTGGAGGCCGAAGAAGAGGTCACCATAGAGCCGATTGCCGAACCCGTGGTGGCGGGTTCCAGTGAAGGTGGCGAAGTGGCCGGCGGCGCCGCCACCGAGACAACCAAGATTCCTTCCATCGTGGACGACATGCCGGTCACCGAACCTAAAGTGACCGACATGCCCCAAGACTCCCTCACCGTCACCTCTTTCCAAGAACTGGACGCCGCCCTGGATGCCCGCCCCGTCCCCGACCAAGAAACCACCGCGCGAACCATTGAACGTTTAGGCGAAACCGTCGCATCGCAGGCCTTGGTCACCAAGCTGGCCGAAGACGCGTCCTTAACCGACAGTCTACGGATACATACCGACAAGCTTCACATGGGGATGGACGATTTAGGCATTGTAGACCTGGACGCTCCCGCCGAGCCGGCAGCTTTCGCTACTGCGGCAGCACCCATGACCCTGGCCATGCTCGGCATGGAAGAGATTTGAAACCTAATCCAAAGGACAGTATAGGATCAACGGCGACGCGTTCATTTCATACCGCAACACATGCCCTAAAAACGTATACGACCATGGATTTTTTCATCCCCATTTTCGCTTCGCTGCTCTTTTTCGTGGTCAAATTGTTAGAAATGAAATACATTGACCGGGAGACCAAGCCGATCAAATACATGGTTCGTGACACCATCTTGGTGTTCATGGTGGCCTGCGTGTCGGTATTCTTGTACGGAAATTATTTCAATACCATCCAAGGATTCATGGGCATGGTTACGAGCAGCCGCGTTGTCCCGATGCCGGCCTTGGCGGCCCCGGAAATCTTCACGGATGCCCCGGGATTTTAGTATGACCTTATTGTAAACATGTCTACGAAACGTCGGGTGCCCCAGGGACTAAAACGCAGCAGTAGAAAGACCTGGGATCTGGACGGAGACCAAGGGGCGTCGGCCTACACATTTTTACGCAAGCATGGACGCAGTGTGAAACCGGGACATGCTATACATGTCCATACGGCCAACCAAATGGGCGAACGCCGGTATCTGGTCACGAGTAACATCCGGGGCAAAAAAACGTTGAAGGAAACGTACAATCCCCTCATTCATATGGGGTACGGCGGTCAGGCCCGACAGACTATGAAGAAGCGAGGACGCCGGAATACCAAGACGGCCTAAATATCCTGGTAGGGAAAAGATCCTATATATTTCATTTCATGCTTGGCGCATTTCACCAAGAATGAAGTACTACAGACTCACATGTACGTCGGATACGTGTCCACATCCATGACCGCCGCCTCATTGGGTGACGGCGGTTCGTCTATCCGGTAACGTTGGAACCAAGGGTCGGACAACTGCGCCTCGGGGGTATGCTGTTTGACGGTGCGGGCAATCATCTTGTAGAGACGGAACCCCGGATAGCGCTCTTGACCGTGTTTCTTGTACAGCACATTGCGACCTTGGTCGTCGGTGCACCACCGTTGAATGGTGCGTTGCAGTTCGGTCTTGGTCATGGCCTCGTTGGCGACCACGTCATTGTCGTCAAATACGAAATCGTAAATACTGCAGCCCAGACGACAAAGATCAAAACTGGGGCTGGGTTCCAACCGGGGTTTAGAGGCTTTGAAAAACGGTTCACAATTGTACTGAGTGGCCGCGTCGCCGTCGGAATCAAAGCTGTCACTGCAAAAGATACGTTTTTGGTACTTGTAAATGCTGCGGCCATAATCTATGATTTTAAAAATACGCCCATAGGTAGGGACCCGCCAATATGTCCCCTGGTACCGGTAAGTAAGGTGAGTTTCGGGAGTGCTCACATACATGATGTTGTTGGTATGCAAGTCATTGTGGGTGAATCGGAACATCTTTTGGTAGACCAAGAGAGTCATCACGACCTGGAAAAGGGCAGAAGCGGCTTCGTCGTCGGAGAGGCCTTGAATAAACAGGTGGTCCAGGGTGTGCTCGCACTTTTCTAGGAAAATCAGTTGCACTGGAAAGTCGTAAATATAGACCATGGCTTCTAGGTCCTCGTCCTCCTCCTCGGTCTCGTCGTCCTCGTCCTCGTCCTCGTCCTCGTCCTCGTCTTGGTCTTGATCGTCATCCGTGCTGTCTTGACCTTCTTGGTAATATTCTTCCGTGTCGGTGTCACTGTCTTCTTCGTGCTCACTATGCTCGCTCTCGGTATCCGACGTCGCCAGGGCCTCCGAAGACACTTTGTGATAGACCAGATCCAGGTCGGCGGAATCCGACGGTTCCTGGGGCGCGATATCTACCTCTACCACGTCCAAGCTTTCCACCAAGCTTTCCAAGGTGAGTGAGGGGGATTCTTGGTCAGAAATCTCCAGCTTGGTACGCGCGGCCCGGGACGAGGCGTTGGTAAAGGGCACGGCGTTGTCGGGGGCATTTTCCAGAACCATCAGTTTGCCTAAATTGGCCAAGAAATAGGGGGAATTGGTGAGGTAAGCCAGGTCCTCCTCCACGTTCATTTTGTACCGGCGTTGGATGCCCAGGTAGCTCCCGTAGTAGTCCATGGCATGGACAAAATGATGATGGTTTTTCACCACACTGGACAGGTAACAGAAAAAGGCATCCACATACGAGGCGTTGGTCGGATTCAGGATTTTTTCGTGGCAATCGTCGCGCGTGGACCCCCACTGAGGCAGGGTTTTCAGTCGGGGGTCATGCGTCGCGTATTTACCCACCATGTATTTGATCGGGTCCAAGAGGGGGGAGAATTTGATAAACACTTCTTGGGGGCACTCTTGGTGCGATTGAAGGGAATCTGTGACCGAATGCTGAGTTTTCGCATGGTAGCGATGGTTTAGTCCAACACGGTTATAATTGTCGGCATTGAGTTCAAAAAAGGTAGTATACAGGGGCACATAAAGTTGCAATTGGGAAATGGAATCGCCTAAATGATGAGGGTCGTTGGTGGGTTCAGGAGACGCAAAATCGCTCAATTGAATGGGTGTCGGTTTGGCATAATACAAGGCGTAAGGGGAGGTGGGAGCATGGTCATTCGGACTGCCGGCGGCGCCAGCAGCACGATGCTCCTTCCCAGCCTTGGACATAGATTTAGACATATATGAACCGACCGACCTGTTATACCTTGCGTTTATGAAAATTAGATGGTTTGGTGTACGCAAATATGGTGACGATTCAACGAGCTAGGCCTTGCGCTTGATTATACGAGGCTGAATATCGGAGTATTGTATACGCCCACGGTACCCCATTTTGCAAATCTTCGCCATGGCGAATGAACTGCAGTTGAAGAAATTTGACATGCGTTGGATCACATTTCGGCCCGACGAGAACAAAGGGCCGGTCATTGTGCTCATTGGACGTCGTGACACGGGTAAAACTTTCTTGGTACGTGACCTATTGTGGCATCACCAAGACATTCCCATCGGGACCGTGATGTCCGGGACCGAAGCCGGAAACGGTTTCTATGCCGCCCACGTGCCTAAACTGTTCATCCACGACGAGTACAATACGGTGCTCATAGAGAACATCTTGCGTCGCCAACGAGCCGTCCTAAAACAGGTCAACAAAGAAATTGAGCTATACAAAAAGTCCTCCATTGACCCCCGTACCTTTGTCATCCTGGACGATTGCCTCTACGACGCTTCATGGTCACGCGACAAGCTCATGCGACTTCTCTTCATGAATGGACGTCACTGGAAGGTACTTTTGATCATTACCATGCAGTACCCGCTCGGTATACCTCCAAATTTGCGGACAAATATAGATTATGTCTTCATTTTACGTGAGAACTATTTGAAAAACCGCAAAATCATCTACGAGAACTATGCGTCCATGTTTCCGACCTTTGAGTCTTTCTGTCAAGTGATGGACCAGACCACGGAGAACTACGAGTGCCTGGTGCTCAATAACAACGTCAAAAGCAACAAGATCAGTGAACAAATATTTTGGTACAAGGCCCAGAACCGCCCGGATTTCCGTTTGGGCGCCAAAGAATTCTGGGATTTGTCACTCGAGCTGGGCGACAAGGGGGACGAGGAGTTCAATCCCGCCATGGGCAAGAAAAAGGGTACGGAAATAACTGTGAAAAAGAGCAAGTGGTAGCCGGGGGCAGAGCGAGTCGTTTTGCTTTATAATTTTATAAAGCGAATTAACATACTAATATGGAGGCCAAAATAAAATGAGTAGTTTCGCTCCCGAATATTCGGGAGCGAAACTACTTACCAATATGGGGCCAAAATAAAATGAGTCATTACTTGAATGTTTCAACATTCATTTTTCGCTTTAAAAATAAAAACCGATATAAAGAGGCCCACCCTATAGATACCATATCAGCAATGGATACCTCCCTGAATTTTGTCGCTCTCCTAGAAACCAATCCTATCACTCGTCTCAAAGGAGACTATAACAACCGATTCATTAACCGGGTCAAAGAAACGTTCACCGAAAAACAACAACAGCTGTTTGTAGCATCATTGTACTGTTTTTTGAATTATCATCCGACCAACGACTTTGTGATTGACCTGGACAACATATGGCAATGGTTAGGTTTTCAACAAAAATATCATGCAAAGTATCTATTAGAAAAGTACTACAAGGAAGGAGTGGATTTTTTGATCCCGAATATTCAGGATAAAACGAAAGAGGGACGTGGAGGCCAAAATAGACAGTCCTTCTTATTGAATATTGAAACATTCAAAATGCTATGCATCAAAGCTAATACCAAGAAAGCTCATGAAATCCATAAATATTTCATCAAATTGGAAGAACTGTTGCAAACCATCGTGTTGGAAGAAACCAACGAATTGCGTTTACAATTAGAACAAGCCAATGAAAAAATGGCTTTGATGGAAATGTCCCGCAAAGTTCCCATAATCTACGTCTACAACACCGACATGCTGGTCAAAGAACATACGTTGTTGAAAATTGGCATCACTCAATGCATTGCCGAACGTATTATACCGTATAAGACCATCAGTCCACGCGGGCAAGTGGTCTTTCAAAAAGAGATAGACGATGGCATCAACCTCAAAACGTTTGAACGTTCCATCCATGACAAACTCGCCCCCTTTCGTGTGAACAGTGAGGTATTTTGTATGAACGCCGAAGAAGCAATTGCATGCATTCTCGCCGAATACAACATGTACAAAATAATGAAAAATACCAATATATCTGAACGCAGTGAACAAATCAAACAACTCCACTATTTTATGGAGAATGGTCACGAACTCGTCACCAAAGTTCCCACTCACGACGAAGGTACCCAGACCGAATTCAACGAAATGATACCTGCCACGACCCCCCTCCTCTTGGACAACCAAGATATGCTCCAACGTTTTGACGCCTTCATTCAAGACCATTGTATTGTCCGACCCGATGTGCAAGTATCAGCCAAGGACATCGTTGGACAGTACCGGTTACACTGCCAGGAAGCTAAGAAAGAAATCACACAAGGATTTACGGACTATCTCAAACGCAGATTCGTTTACGGTCGCTTGACAGAGCAAACCAAAGACCAAGTAGTGTTGGGATTTTTCGGAGTCGTGTTGAAACCCATCGTGTACCAAAAAGGACCGGTCACATCCGACGAAGAAACGGCCGTGTTTGAAAAATGCGTTTTTACTCCTGCAGGCACCATGCTATTTGCCGATATTTGGGAAGCCTATGTGGACTGGAAACGCGTCATGAAAAAACCCGTGGACGAGGCCCAAGACCCTAAGAAACTCAAACAATACCTGAAGAGTAGTCCCTATACGCTCTTTGACACGGTGTGGTCAAGCGGAGGTTCCGGACAAGGATTCTATGGGATCAAACTGAAACGCGATGTGAAGCATCACCGCACCTCGTCCACTGGATGCGCCATTGTCAAGAAAAATACGGATGGCATGGTATTGTGCGAATACGATACCATCGCAAAAGCTGCCGCAGAGGAATCCATGTGCCCCGCCAAAATGAGCCGAAGCGTCAAGAACCGCGTCACCTTTGGCACCGGCGATTTTTTATACTATTATGAAAAGAAACCGAGGTCATGAAATACAACAAACAATTCCGTTTGGGCGCCAAAGAATTCTGGGATTTGTCACGCGAGCTGGGCGACAAGGGGGACGAGGAGTTCAATCCCGCCATGGGCAAGAAAAAGGGTACGGAAATAACTGTGAAAAAGAGCAAGTTATACACCAATATGGAGGCCAATGTAAACAACAGCTTCTTCAGTGACCTCGTTACGGTATCCTAAACTAAAATATCCTAATGTTGTAATGAAACTGTTGTAATGAGACAACTGTATGAATTGATAGAGAGTTTGTTCTGGCCGAAGCCCAAGCAGAAACGCCAAGCTACTATGCACCCGCGGGTGGTCATTCCCTCGGTTCCCAGACCGGAGCCACCGCTGCGAACCCCCCCGCGGGTGGTCATTCCCTCGGTTCCCAGACCGGACCCGCCGCTGCGAACCCCCCCGCGGGTGGTCATTCCCTCGGTTCCCAGACCGGACCCGCCGCTGCGAACCGTGGGAGCGGGTGATTTGGTTCTGGTAATGCCCCAGCGAAGCAGTCCGACATTCAGTTCATTGGGAACGGGTAGGCTGGGAACGGGTCGGCGAGAACGCTCAGACGCGATTGCCCAGCCGAAGTCCACACCATCGTTGCCGTCGCCGTCTACTAAATTCTCCGTAAAGCGTATAGACGAATGACCTCGTTAAAAGGCGAGTCAGAACGGTGTACCAAGTGTACCGAACCCATCTTGGGCGACCGCACCATCTGTCAATGTTACCGGGCGGACATCCCGAAAGAGGATTTAGAAAAGATGGTGAACCATTCGTACATTGAGTGTTTCACGATTTGCCCCGACTGTGCGGACAAGCTGGTACGCACCGAGGACCAAACTCACAAAATCGTCTTGCTGACATCCCACAATCAGAAGTATATGGTCGACAAGGTCATAGACGTCCGTATGCGAGAGCGGGTGGTACCGTCAAGAGACAATACCACGACGACAATAGAGCGGCAACCTACGCGTTGTGTAACACACTGTCCCAGCGGCGACTACGATGAGGAAGAGAGTAAAGACGCCCTGTCGCTTTAAAATCTACGGCAATGTTAAGAGAATGTACTCCGAACGCGGAGACCCGTATGACCATATCATAGAAGATATTGGTAATATGCGGCCGTTGACCGACGACCAGATTGCGTTTCTGGTTCAACGACCGCGACCCGACCTCATCGGGGTCATCTTAAGTATGAACCGTTCCCTGGAGCTGCTGACCCAGTGTGTGAACGGCTCACAGCTCAAGTCCTTGCGGCAAACCACCCAGAACTTCAGTCGCTTGGTCTCGGAAAAGGTGCGGGAAGCGAGAATGCGGGATTTTGAAAGTATGATAGCGGCCGACCTACCAGAGGCCAAGGAACCAGAGCCGGTGAAAAAAGAGGAGTCCAATGATAGTATCCGAGCCCTACTCAAGTGTAAGCAAAGTTAGTGACTCGTGGGTTCTTCGGTACGCGTGAACGCGCCCACCAATCTGTTTGGCAACTTTTTCGCGTTGAACAATACGACCGCAAAAGCTGCCGCGGAGGAATCCATGTGCCCAGCCAAAATGAGCCGAAGCGTCAAGAACCGCGTCACCTTTGGCACCGGCGATTTTCTATACTATTATGAAAAGAAACCGCGGTCATGAAATACAATAAACAATTCCGTTTAGTGCACCCCGACGGTACAATGAATATGGATGGACCCGGGTACGCCACAGACCCATCAGGTAATATTACTATTGTCAAACCGTTGGTATACCATCCACGTATACCGCGTTTTCTGAGAAGACGACGTACAAAGCAGGTGGTGCATTGCGACGACATGACCCCGTTTACACAGGAATAGACGTATCGTGAACCGACAAGATCACAACACCAGCATGGAAACGTTGACCAGTTTCTTTTCCAAAAGTTCAAAATCCACTCCTTCTGCGCGTAATAAATCAAGTTGTGCGTTTCGGATTGCTTTCAGTGCGGAATAAAACGGCCGGATTATGCCAGACCATGTATCGTCATCGTCCGATAGCATGTAATCCAATAGTTCTATTTCTTCCTCCAGGTCCTGCTTCTCCCTCTCCAATTGTTGGTATTTGACGGTTTTTTGGACATCTCTCACCATCTTCATTTGACGGTTGAATTCTTGTTGTTCATGTTTGCGTCGCTCTTCTTCTGCAGCGATCCCTACATTATCGTCATAATGTAATTTACGATAATTGGTATAGTACTGCAGTATATTCTCCATTATAATGCAGCCACCTTACTAATCTTCTATGTGTTTTACAGTACTTCACAGTGTAAGGTTACAAAGGCCTTAAACATGGGTAGTTGAACTTTATTCAGACGTAAATTATATAGCCGACATGACACACTGTGATTGTGACGTGTGTCGCCGTCGTCATAAAGACGAGTGCGTCCGGGAACCCTGTCGGTGCCGTAAATGCGAAAAACGGCTCCGTTCCCATCGCCCGTTATGTGACACGGTTCGCGACTGTGAACGCGTGACCAAGGACATCGTGTTGCCACCCTGTTTGACCGCCGCAGAAGACACTTGCCGCCGTATTGACATCAAGAACGACCACATCGTTGTGATCACGTTTCATTGAATCACACAAGTACCCATGTAATTACATGGGTACTTTTATTGGATTGTCACTGCATATATGTAGTGAAAAGTCGTGCAAAATGGTGCAAAATCAGGTAAAACCCATTCTGTGCGTTTATCCTATACCTGTCATGGGCTATTGTGACGGTTCCGACCATGAGAATTCTCACTCACGTGAGTGCCGCACGCATTGTGCCGGTGAGCGAAGCAACCCAGGAGGTCATCCGGGTCAGCGGAGCAACCCCCAGGGTCAACGAAGCAACCCCTCGGGTCAGCGGAGCAACCCCCAGGGTCAGCGGAGCAAGCCCCCCGGACAGTGCGATGACCGAAGTAAAACCTGTCCAGAACGGCGCGAGTCTTCCCGTCGCCGACGTTCCCGCAGCCGCAGTTGCCGAGACGGCGAACCAGGCAAAGACGGGAAAGATGGCGAAAAAGGCAAAGACGGACGCCCCGGACGCGACGGGAAAGACGGGCGTGATGGCAAGGATGGTGAAAACGGTCAGGATGGCCGCGACGGTCGCGATGGCAAAGATGGTAAAGACGGCGAAGATGGTCAAGACGGTCGCGATGGTCGCCACGGCAAAGACGGCAAGGACGGCGAGGACGGCAAAGATGGATACGATGGTGAAGACGGCAAAGACGGCAGAGACGGGAAGGACGGCTGTGACGGGCGCGATGGCAAGGACGGCTGCGACGGGAGAGATGGCGAAGACGGCTGTGACGGGCGCGATGGCAAAGATGGCAAAGATGGCGAAGACGGCAAAAACGGCTGCGATGGCAGAGACGGCAAAGACGGCGAAGACGGGTGCGATGGCAGAGACGGCTGTGATGGAAGGGATGGACGAGATGGGGAACACGGTGAGAAGGGTGATGCTGGATTTCCTGGACCGCCTGGACCGCCTGGACCGCGAGGGTACAAAGGAGATACAGGCGAAATGGGGAATATAGGTCCAACAGGTCCCACCGGCCCTGCTGGCATACAAGGACCCACCGGTCAAGGGACTCCAGGCCAGACAGGTCCTCAAGGTGTACCGGGTTCCAATGGTTCCCAAGGCATTCCGGGGGTGACCGGTTCCACGGGCCCGTCGGGTCCCGTCGGGCCACCCGGACCCCCGGGCCCACCTGGTACACCTGGTTCCACGATGGACTGCAGTTGCGTCCAATACGTGAATACATTCATTACCCACGACATTAGCGGCGGACTCGCCGGAGGTCCCCAAGATACCAAAATCGTGTATAGGATCCCCAACCAATGCGCGTTCGTCGTGTACGGCTTTGACCTCGCCAATCTGCCGGCGAATTTGTATGTCAAAGCGGGCAACACTCCCGCCCACGAAAACGGTATTGGGTTCATTTCGGATCTGCCCAACAACGACCACGAAATCAATGCCACGCATCATGCTCAAATAGACTTGGGGGATTTCCAACGGATAAAATCCACCAAATGTGCGGACCCAACGCTCACCATCGGAAGCATCCAACTCGGCGAAGGGTTCCAGATTTACGGCTCCAATACGCTGGGTCCAATGGGAACCCTCCTCTACACGTACACCAACACGGTAGACAACACCGCTGCCAACGTATCACGCACCGTGGTCATCCCGTCGTACAATACCACCAATTTGACCAAGACCGGGGACATTTATTTGTATGGTGCCGTGCCTTTCCGCTATATCAGTGTGACCGCACTGGCGGGTGACGTGACCTTGAATCTCTTGACGTTGAACCTGTGCAGCAGTGGGTGCTAAGACCTACTCGCTGCCGAAATACGCCCCCTTGCCCATCTTGAAATCCGTGAGACGGGTGATGATGTCGTCCTTGTTCTTCATGACCTCCTTCACCAGGTCCTTGATGGAAATCAGTCCCAGACACTCGTGTTGGTTATCGTCAAACACCAGGAGATGACGGATGTCCTTGACCAACATCTTGTTCATGCACTGGTCCAACGAATCGCTCTTCTTGGCCAGAATCAAATTGGGTGTATAGGTGCAAACGTCCTTGACCATCACGGCCTTGTCGTCCTTCCCCAGGGCAGACACCTTGTTGATGTAATCGCGCTCTGAGATGACGCCCACCACACTGTCCTGGGCGTCCGTCACCGCCAGACAGCCAATATTAAAGGCCGCAAACCGTCTCACGGCATCATTCACCGTCGCCTCTTTATGGATTTTGAAATCAATCTTGTGATAACAGGAATCCTTAAACACCGACAGCGCGGACACTGATTTCTTGGGAGCAATAGTAGTGAACAACCTACGACTGGCGAGCATGGCAATATGTAAATCATAGGGTCATGCGTTTATATTATTTTAGTCGTCCTTCTCCTTATGTAGCGCGTCGTCTTTCTGTTTCTGTAAAGCAGCGTTCTCCAGAACCGCCTTCTCGTGAGCCAGGCGGCCCTCCTCATCAGCAGCTTCCCTGTCGTCGAAACTCATCGTGTTGACTCCCACCAGGTTGCCCTGCTCGTCCAAGGTCTGCGTCAACTTGTTCCCAGAAGCACGGGCCTTGGCGATGTTGTCCTCGATGGCCTTGCGCTTGGCAGCCTTGATCCGTTCGTCAAACGCTTCTTTCGCCCTGGCTTCGTTGGCCGTCTTTTCCTGATGCAACCGGTTGAGTTCCGGCTCCAAAAACTCCACCCGGCCCGTGCGGTAGGCGTCCGGTTCAAATGGCATCCACACCCCCACCTGACCCACATAAATGTCGTGCGCCGGGTCGCGTTCGCGCAGCTTCTTGCAGTGCGACTCCGACTCCTCCTGCGTAGAAAATACACCCCGGATCTTGACCCCGCGCACACTGGTCTGGAACTGGTGCTTCTTGTTAAACTCTTGGTTGAGCCGTTCCTCGTTCTTATCCAGAAAGGTCTTGTAGTCATTCTCCACCACCTCCGCGTCGGCCTTCAACTTGGTCTCTTCTTCCTTGACGAATTCCTGGTAATCGGCCATGACCTTTTGTACGTCCAAAGTGTACTTGAAAGACATGAAATTTAGAAACTCATTGAACTTCTCCATGGATTTAGACATGTCCCACTGTTGAACAAATTTCTCATAAAGGTAATGCTCGCGTTTCTTCAGGACCGACTCGGGCGAGATGAACGACAGGCACACAAATTTTTGTCCGGCAATGGCGGGGTCCTCATCCAGGAGGTCCACATATTTAGGATTCTTTTTCCCGTTGGGCAAAGTGGGCATCTCAACGTCGTTCTTGGTCATGTTTAGATATAATAAGAGATAGAGAGTGTTGTTTATATACTATTTTTTTGTTGCCCTAATATATATTTTTTTGGTGCCATGCTGGATTTCTACGAGTTTGTGAAGCGCTTGATCAAATACATCATTCTGGGTATTGTCATTGCCATCGTGGCGTTCGTTGTCCCCAAG
>Ga0209188_1001988_pt1 | contig 15572 bp, 17 predicted proteins | sample C_130625_EF_Meta_FD_187307 | JGI IMG/M metagenome (GOLD analysis project Ga0209188, IMG submission 187307) | Freshwater microbial communities from Lake Croche, Canada to study carbon cycling - C_130625_EF_MetaG (SPAdes) (version 2) | ecosystem: Environmental > Aquatic > Freshwater > Lake...
CATTGATTACATGGATGGCTACCGCGTTTTCACCTGGAACAACGAGCTGTTTCCAAACCCTAGTGCGATGCTCGCCGAGTTAGCCGCCGACAAACTAGGTGTGATCACAATCATCGACCCCGGTGTGAAACACGACCCAGGGTATGCCGTTCATGACGACGGCGTAGCAAAAGATGTGTTCGCGCGCACAGCCGGAGGTGGCAACTACATCGGCCAGGTTTGGCCGGGTGACACGTTGTTTCCTGACTTCACCAAACCTGAGACCCGAGAGTGGTGGGGTGCCCTAAACGCCGAACACGTTCGAAGCGGCCTGGCTGGCATCTGGAACGACATGAATGAACCGGCAACGGGCAACATCAAGCCCGACGCAATGCGCTTCACCGACGGTAAGTTCGAGCACTCAAAGTTTCACAACCAATACGCGCTTCTGATGGCCATGGGCACAGTCGATGGCCTCAAAGAGGTAATGCCGGAGCTTCGCACGTTTGTGCTTTCACGGGCAGGCTCAGCGGGCATTCAGCGTTACGCAGCCAACTGGATGGGTGACAACTTCGCGCGCTGGGATCACCTCTGGGTCAGCATTCCGATGGGCGCGGGTCTAGGTCTTTCGGGTCAGTCATTCGTGGGCGCCGACATTGGCGGGTTTGCCGAAGACACAAACGCTGAGCTCTTTGCCCGCTGGATTCAATACGGCGCACTTACCCCGTTTGCGCGCAACCACAGCGTGATTAACACCATCGACCAATACGCGTGGTCCTTCGGCTCAGAGGTCCTCGACATCGCGCGTGAGGCGCTCAAGCTCCGCTATCGCCTCTTGCCATACATCTATAGCGCTTTCGTCAAGAACAACCTCACGGGCGAACCGATTCAACGCCCGCTCATTTTTGATTATCAAGACGATCCAAACGTGCGCAACCTCGACACCGAATACCTGTTTGGTCGAGACCTACTCGTTGCTCCCGTGCTTGAGGCGGGCCTTGAAGCGCGCGAGGTTTACCTGCCGGCAGGCGAATGGTTTGACTTTCACACCGACGAACGCATTACGGCCGGCAACGGCAGCGCAAACGAGGGTGAAGCCATCGTGGTCGAGCTGAGCAGCGAGAACATCCCAGTGTTTGTGCGTGCCGGAGCTATCGTGCCGATGTGGGCCGAGGCGCCCAAGTCGGCCCGCGAGCACTACCCGACTGCGCTCGAGCTTCACGCCTATGTGCCAACCGGCGACGGCACCTTCAGGTCGTTCCTGCAAGAAGACGACGGCCTAACTTTTGGAGCGAATGCTGGCGCCTTCATTCGCACCGAGTTGACTTTGACCCGCGCCGGTAATGCCCTTACGATTGCTGGTGCATCAACCGGAGCAGGTTTCGCTGCCTTCGCACGCACCACCCTGCGAGTCATTTTGCACGGCATCAACGAGGATGACGCCCCCGGCGTAATCGAACTCGAAAACGGCGGCGCAAGCTTCGAGGTCGCGGCTCAGCTCTAGCATTCGGAACAAATAAAAATGGACCCCACCCGAAGGTGAGGTCCATTTTTGTTGAATGCTAGAAGAGCTTAGTGACCTTCGGCCGCTGCGAACTCTTTGCTTTCTTCTGCTGACTTGATACGTGCAACAGTGAAGATCATCAGACCAAAGATACACTTTGCAACGATGTCGGCGATGCTGTAACCAATTTCACGCGAAGCAACTTCTGACGCTGAAGGAGCGCCAGTTGAGTTCATTGCCAAGATGAAGGTGATTGGGTAGACGCCCCATGAGGCAATCAATAGCAAACGTGCGCCAGAAAGAATCTTGCGAACTGCTGGTGACTGGTCCTTTAGGCTCTTTGAGATCTCGACGAACAATACATACAAGATGTATAGGAACGGGATGGTTGAAAGGAGACCCCAAACTGATGGAGCTAGGCCTTCCATCTTGGTGTCGCCAGGGAAACCAAGGGCGATCATCAAGGCTGCGGCAGGAACAAGGCGACGCAATAGCGAACCCTGAACGGCGCGAGCGAGACCTAGAACTGCAACTAGCTCAACTAGAAGTAGTGGAACAGTTAGGAACCAGTCAACGTAGCGGTATCCAACGTTGTAGTGCTGGAATGCTTCGTCAATCGACAAGGTGCCACCATAAGCCTCTTTGAATGAGTCAAACATTCTGAAGTAGTGGTAGGCAGCGATCGAGGTAACAGTTGCTGAAACCATTACGGCGAGGCGGTACTTAGCGATAACGCGGTCGCGAGCGATCCACAAGAAAATGCTTGTGAAAAGCATGCTGGCGATGCCAAGTGACAGCATGTTGTAAACAGCTGAATATGATGCGTGGTCCATTGTTTGCATTGTGTGGTGCCTTTCAAATAAATGAAACCGCTGCTACTTTGCAGCGGGGTGAAGCCCTTTGAAACTGCAAAAACAACTCTTACGAAGTTGCCTAAAACAAGGTGTGTCAACTAAAAATGCTACTTACGAACGACTCAATTTCTACCTATTCTTAGTGGTCGTTATCGATTTGTTACTATGCCCTCTAACGGCCCAAGGCTAACACGGCATCCCCGAATTCACCGGCGGGTTGAAGTTCAGCAGTGATGTGGCTAAACTTATGAAGTTGATTAGCTAAAAGCCAGTCAGCCCAACGCGTTTGTAGCTCAACGGATAGAGCATCTGACTACGGATCAGAAGGTTGGGGGTTCGAGTCCCTCCAAGCGCACGAAACCTCCGCAGGTTCTCACGACATGCGGAGGTTTTCTAATTGGCGGGTTCGCCGCCGCAATCCGCCTTCGCGCATTGCCCTAGGCGGCTCCCTTCTCACGAGGGCCGGGTTTTTTACTTTTAAGGTTTATTTAGACTCGAACCTTAAGTTTCTGGCTCCCGAGCGTTATTCACACTTTCATTGAGGTCTCAGGTGACATGTTGCCAGCAACCGGCTGTCGCTGCTTGCTTCGGAACCACGCCTGACCTTCGCAAGCGCACGAAACCAGGTTTCTTCACACTAAGCCCAAGTTTTTTCTACCTGGATGATTCCGTTTGGGTCTTGTTCTCGTTTTGAGTTGCACTGGGAACAGCAGTACCGAACTGGCAATAAGAAATCCCAAACCGAATATCTTGTCAAGACGTGTCTATACTTGCTTACAAGACTGGCTGGAGCGAACTTTTCGTTGGGGGATTTGTGAAAATCAAGGTATTGTCACTTTTAATATTTCTAGGACTTTTGTCCATTTGTGCAGCCACTCCAGCAAATGCATTTGCGGCCTCCACCTGCTCACCTAACGGGTTGTATTCCTTGGCTGATGTCGATTCTGGAATCACTGTCTGTCAAGATTCTTCAATCGCAATTGTGTTGGGTGCAGAGTCTGAACAAGTAGAAGTGCCCCAGAGCGGCGCCGTGATGTCATATCTTTATTTGAGCTCAGTTGACTCAACCATAAACCACGTATCAGTCTTTATCGATGATTATCAAAAAGTGGGACTGGTGATTGATGATGTGTCATTTGGTGCAAAGCTAGCGGTTGGATCAACAGGTTCGATTTCGACCCTGGCTACTTTTCCGGGCTGCGGTAACTCAAGTTACAGTCTCTTGCCGAAGCATTGGAACAAAACTTATTCTTGGTACTACAACTCCTCCAATTCACCAAGTTCATCGGTACTGGAACAACTGCAGTCGTCAATTTCGTTGTGGACATCGGGGGTTAACCGGTGCACTGGGCAGCCTTATTCGAGCACATTCGCGTCAACATACGCTGGCGGAACGAGCCTAAGCCCAAATGTCGCAATCACTACCGTTAGCGGTTCATCGGCCATTGGTTGTAGTTCGCCAGATGGTAAAAATGTAACGGGATGGTTGCAGCCGGATGGCACATCCTCAATGCTCGCAGGGACGTGTACTTGGCAATCTGGAAGCCTTACGAATATCGCAGGCGAGTCGGACATCTTCGTCAACAAAAACTATTCGTTCTACTTTGGGTCAAGCACTGCAGGTTGCACAGGTTCTCTTTATGACTTCAGGGAGATTGTTACCCATGAGTTTGGGCATGTTGTTGGCCTGGGTCACTCGTATCAGGTAGACAGGCAAATTATGAAACCAAACTTCAGCACATGTGAAACTGGTGAACGATTACTTGCTCCTGGCGACATTAGCGGACTCCAGGTTTGGTACTAGTATGGGGTTTTCGCCTAGAACTAAGTACGCAGGCGTATTGGTGCCTCTAGTTCTGTTATTTGCCGCTACCTCGTGCAGCACTTTAGCACCCGATGGAGAACCAACTCAATTGCGTCCGAGTGCTGCCTGCATAAGTCGAGGCACCTTGTACGAGGAGAACCTAAAAGATTCACCGAAAGCAGTTTGCGTTGGACACAAAGTCAAAATTGTGCTCAAAAATGGCCAGAACATTGCAGTTCCAGAAGTCGGGGCCTCTGGGGCGACAAGTTGCTCTGACTCTGCAATTGACGGGGCAAGCTATTGCTTCACAATCTTCACCGACGATGGTGGATTTCCTCATGTGTCCACAGAATGAGAAGGTTGGGGGTTCGAGTCCCTCCAAGCGCACGAAACCTCCGCAGGTTCTCACGACATGCGGAGGTTTTCTAGTTGGCGGGTTCGCCGCCGCAATCCGCCTTCGCGCATTGCCCTAGGCGGCTCCCCTCTCACGAGAACCGGGTTTTTCACTTTTCCGGGGACTCGCACCCTTAGTTTCTGGCTGCCGGTGGGCTGCGCCTTCGGCCGCCGGTCGGCCGCCCCTTCGGCTCCCGAACGTTACTCACACTTTCATTGAGGTCTCGGGTGCCGTGTCGGCAGCAACCGAATGACGTCGCTTTCTTTGCCGCCACGCCTTACCCTCGCGCTGCGGAACTCCGTTTCTCAATGAACTTAAAAGTGTTGGTCCAGCTCGATATGGGGCTCATCCTCACCAAGACATAAATCGAGTACAAAATCAGTGCAAGCCAGGCATTGATTAGTGAAAGGCAAATGACCAGGCCTCCATACACTGTTGTGATGCCTAAGCCAATCATTGAATAATTTTCAAACGATTTGACGTCGACCGGAAAATCAGCTGCCACTTTCAAACTGCCATATTTGCGTCGAGCCAAATAAATAGCTAAGAGCGTGACCGGGCTTCGAGCAAAGAGGATCAAGCCGAAGTAGAACACTGGCCAAGTCATGTTCGGAGTGTTCACGCTATGACTCAGAAGTGATACGCCAAACGGCACCAGTGTTACTGTGAAGAAGGTGAAAATCTGTTCCCAGACCCATATCTCGTTGGTTTCCACAAGGTATTGACCCAGTGCGTGGTAGTCATACCAGATTGAAGCAATGACTAGAAACCCCAGCGTGAACGCCGCAAAAACCGGCCATTTGCTAGCCATGGCCTCGTTAAAGTCCGCAGCTTCCGCTATTTCGGCTCCAACTGTAATTAGGTCCAGCACTAGAAGCGTGATGGCTATCGAGAAAATGCCGTCACTTAGAGAAAAAACCTTTGATACTGGGATATTCTTCATCATTTAATTCCACTGAATCCTTTGTATAAGAAATGTTTTAACAAGCGGTGAATCGAAGTTAGATACGAAGGCGCGCACGAGAAGATGACACGGTTTTGTCTAAGCTGGCACTTTTACGAGGCGCCGAAGCATAGGGATAGCGCTGTTGAAAGAGGCAACGGGATTAACTTTCGTCAAGAGGTAAAGGCTATAGAGACCTAGCGCTACCCAGGGAAGGAACAAGGCGCAAACAACTGAGATTAGCCCCAGAGCGGTCACTATTACGTTCAGCACCAAACCCAGCTTCTGGAATTCACTACCGGTAAACGGCGAATCCTCAGTGACCGTCATTGGGCGACGTCGCATCGCGATAAAGAATAGAAGCTGAACTGGCCCTTCAAGGAATATCAAGAGTCCAAAATAGAAAACAGCCCAAGACATGTTTGGGGTATTAATGCTTTCGCCCAGCAGTGCAGCCCCGGCTGGCACTAACGTGGCCATCATAAATCCAAACCCATGCTGCCAAACCATTAGTGCATGAGGCTTTCCAGCAAACTGAGATTGAACGTGGTACTGATACCAGATGGCGTAAAGAACAAAGAAACCCATCACAAAAGAGAAGAAAATCGGCCATTCGTGCACTAAGCCCTCATTCAAATCGCCATTCTCGGAGGCCTTCTTGATAGCGCCGATAAGGTCGAAGCCCAGCAGGGTTAAGGCGATTGCAAAAATCCCATCACTCAGTGTGTCGATGCGTGAGTGGTCTATGTCGGTGAACTTTCTCGCCACGCTGCCTCCTAATTATTTAGCCAAATACTAGCAGTTGAGCCACTCAAACTTACATTGGGGTTCGAGTGCTGCCGGGCTCGCAAAGCCAAGAGTGTGGCTTGCCGAGGCCTCAGTGATCAATAGTTTTCAAAATGTTAGTAGCCCGTTCACGGCCGGGTTGATATCGTAAATCTGATGGCCGGTGTCAAAGGTTTGGCTTCAATGCGAGAGGGAGAAGTATTGTGTTTTTAGCGAGGTTAGCCTCACTCAGTTTTGCAACGATTTTGTCAGTTGCACTCACAGGATGTGCCAGCGGTGTCAATAATGTTGTTGCACCCACCCAGCAGCCAACGCCGACGGTTACGGTTCCGCCCCTTACTCCCCAAGAAGTGTGGAATAACTTCAATCAGATCTCGGATGCTAGCTGCCAAGGGGCCTATGAGGGTCTTGTCGAGGAAGATATCTCAGGCCCTTACGCAGGAAAGTTGAAAATTCAACTCACTTTTGAGCAAGCCGGTGAGAACAGCTTTGCTTACTCTTTGCCGAGCGGTGAGGTGGGTGGGTTGATTTTTTCTGACTACTTGGCCTGTGAATCCAACGTTTTCATTCACCAGATGCAAACAGACGGATATTCATACGAAGAAAACCCTGGATACTCTGCGACTTGGCCCATTCAAATAACTTTTGACCAACAGACCAACAGGTACACAACTTCTCGAACATTGGAAAATGGCGATCAAAGAACACTAATGTTTGAATCGCTTGCTGGCAAGTTCTCTAAGGTTGAAGACGTTGAGAATGGTTCTGTGACGACTCTAACTTATGGACTCCCCACACCTGCCCAGACCCAAATAGTTAACGATTACTACGCGGATCTTTTCGGCCAGTAGTTCGAACCCTAAGTCTGCGGCTCCCGAAAGGCCAGACCTGAGTAAACCACCTAGAAACGGATTTTGTTCTTGGTGAGAACAGCCCTCACTCGGGTTATTTGAGTGTTCAGCCATTCGATACTTCGATTTTGTTCCTCGACCGCGCCGGCACTTGAGTAGTCGCTAACTAGGTTTGAGGTGGCTTTCATAAAACTTTCTTGACGAGACGAAGTCGCCTTCTTCACGACCGCCTTCAAGTCATTCAGATACAGGGTTTTGCAAGGGCTGTAACTCAGGCACTTTTGAAACAGTATTCCTCGTGGCAACGAAGTTCGGCTTGGTTCAAAGTCACGCATCCAAGGAAAACCGATTTCTTTAGCGTCCACTTTAAAGAAGTAGTCATCGAGCAGGGTGGTGGTCATTTCGGTGATCAACATAACTTTTGTTTTCTCTCGCCGGTGGGCTGCCCCTTCGGCCGCCGGTCGGCCGCCCCTTCTGCTCCTGAACGTTACTCACACTTTCATTGAGGTCTCGGGTGCCGTGTCGGCAGCAACCGAATGACGTCGCTTTCTTTGCCGCCACGCCTTACCCTCGCGCCTTACCCTCGATAGAGTTATGAACACAAGTTATAAGCGGCCGCGCAAACATTGAGGAGTTCAACATGTGGGGAATGTATGTTTTCTTACTCGTTCCGTTGACTTGCATTTTGGCGGCATTTCTATCCATTCCGGCCTACATAGCTCAGGCAAAGAAGCATCCAAATAGGCGTGCGATTTGGGTCATTTGTATCGGCAGCGCGGTTCTGTTTGCCGTGGGTTCTCAAAGCCCCAGTTTGACGTTTCTGTCGGTTGCTTTATTCGCCCCCCTCGGAGCCTTGGTTTGGGTCCTGATTCCTACCAAAAAAGAAAAATAAGCTAAAGCTACTATCGCGTTTGGTTTAAAGGTTGAGTTTTTTGAAACCGCGCCCATTCCCCTAGAATGGAGGAGCGGAAGCGTGCCGGAGCGGCCGAACGGAACAGTCTTGAAAACTGTCGTAGTTAATAGCTACCGTGGGTTCAAATCCCACCGCTTCCTCCACCAAAAAGGATCCAACCTAGTGTTGGGTCCTTTTTATTTTTTCGGTTGCCGACCCAAAATCGCCCAAGCGTAAGCGCCAGAAAATCCGAATCCAACCACCGCGTAGGCAATCGCAAACCAGGTCAGAGTCACCGGCAAAAGCAAGGTTAAGACTCCGAGCCCAAAGGCACTCACCAACATAACCCGACCCGAAAACAACACGGATGCCTCGCTGCCTCGGCTGGCCACCGAGAACATGTTTCCGGCGAGTGCTACCAGTGTGATGCCAATCATCCTCATGGCCCACTCGAGGGGTGCGTTAGATGCCAAGCCAAGCAGTGAGTTGAAGAGTGCCGGCGCAAAAATAAGCGCGAGAGCGCTGAATCCGAAGACGATTGAACCGGCTCGAAGAACGAGACGCAATCTATTTGTTGAAGGTGAATCGCTCATTTCATGCCTCTCTTAAAGCGTTCGCGTCATTTCGGGCGGTGACTGCCCTGCAGTAAAACTAACTAATTGTTTCATAACTCTCGAACCCTGACCTAGTCTGACTTTGTAGATATCTAACTAGATTGGTGCACCTTATGAATCGTCGAAACAACGCAATCTTCTTTTTTATCGTGGCAGCCGTCGGGCTAGCCACAGCCTGGTATTTCAACGGGCTAGCCGTTATGAACAGTGAGAACTACATCGCCGACGGTTTCACAAGCCACGTCGACTGGGTTTATTCGCTTGACCTGCTGATTGGCGGCATTGCCGGGATGGCCTTCATCGTGATTGAGAGCCGCCGTCTAAAGATGCGTTTTTGGTGGCTTTACATCGCGGCATCTTTCATCACGGCTTTTGCATTCGTTTTTCCGCTGTTCCTCGGGTTCCGCGAGCTCGCTCTGGCCAAGCGCGACGCGACCGGCAAGTCCTCCGACTAGCGAGTTTCTGAGCATGCCAACTTTTGCCGAAATGTCCACCGACGAGCAGATCGCGAGTCTAGGCGATTGCGTTGCAGAAATCTTGGCGGGCTATGACCTGGGCAAGACCGAGTTTGAGTCGATCAACCACGAATACAACTCAACCTATAAGGTGACTGTTGACTCCGGGCAGCTGCTTGCCCTACGAGTAAACATAAACTCACCCCGCACACTTGCGAACCTAAACGCCGAAGTGTTTTGGGTCAACGCGATCACCGAGGTCAAAACTCCCAAGCCGGTTGCCAACAGTTCGGGCAGCTTTGTTTCTCAAGCGTGGCATGAGGCGAGCGGTCGCAAGTTGAACGCTGTGCTTTACACCTGGCTTGAGGGCGAAGAACTTGGCGATGAGCCAACGTTCGACCAATTGCAAGCAGCCGGCGCGGCTATGGCCAAGTTACATGAGACATCAAAAGACCTCGAGTTGCCAGCCGATGCCAACCTGCCTGACCTCTCTGACTTTTTTTGGAGCGGCAGCGACCTACTACTTTCAGATGACAGCAAACTTGACGCAAAAGAACGTGAACTAATCGCGGCGCTGAAAACCCAGGTTGATGAAATTCTCACCGAGCTGGCGACCGACTCGCAGCTGCAACTGATTCACGCAGACGTGCATCCGTGGAATTTAATGTGGCACGAAGGCGAAATCGCGGTCTTTGATTTTGACGACTGCGGCATCGGCCTGCCGATTCAAGACCTTGCGACCGCGCTCTATTACTTAGACACCGACGAACAAGAAGAAGCTTTTATTGCGGGATACACGTCGGTTCGCGAGCTGCCAACTCACACGGCTAAGCAGATGCGGCTTCTGAAACACCAACGCCGGGTTTTGCTGTTGAACTACCTTTATGAGTCAATCAACCCAGAGCACCGCGAAATGATTGGCGAATACCAGGCTAAAACGATGCGCCTGTTGGCCGAGGAGCTTGCCTAGGCCTTGACGAAACCGTTGTCGATGAGGAACTTTGAGGTTTCGATGAGCGAGGTTTCAACCGGGATGAAGTTGATTCCCAAAACCTGCTGCGCCTGAGACGAGTTCACGCCGATGTGTTTGCCGAGGCTTGGCAAGACGGCTTTGACTTCGCCATCGAAAAGCGCCAAGAACTTCAGCACAAACGTTGGAGCTAGCGTCGTTGAAATTTTGCGACCGGGGAAGGCCTCTTTTAGAGTCTTAGCAATTTGAATGAAAGTGCGGTTGCCCGCGCTTGCAATGAAGCGCTTGCCTTTTGAAGCGTCGATTGAGATTGCCTTGACGTGCATGGCGGCGACATCTTTAACGTCAACGACCGAGAACGAAATGTCTGGCAAGACCGGGTCTTTGCCCATCAGAACGCGCTCGATTACCGAGACCGAGGCGCCAAAGTTTTTGTCGAGTGGAGCTCCTGCGACCAACACCGGGTTCACCGTGGTTAGTTCGAGCTCAGGGGCTTCGGCAGCGATGTAATCCCAAGCCGCTTTTTCAGCCAGGGTCTTTGACTTGGTGTAGGCGATGCGGCCGATCACGTGGGCTGGGTCGCTCCAAATGGTTTCGTCAAACTCGGTCTTGCCCGCCGGTAAGTCAGTGCCATAGATGGCAGCAACCGACGAGGTCAAAATCACACGTTTTACTCCCGCGCTGTGAGCGGCTTTGAGCGCCCGCAGGGTTCCTTCAACGGCGGGGCGAACCAGGTCGTTCTCATCTTTTGGTGATGCGATCGGAAAAGGCGAGGCGCTGTGAATCAAAACGTCGACACCTTGGATGGCGTCAGCCCATCCACCATCGCTTTCAAGGTCAAGCTCAACAAAGCTCAATTTGCTCGCAAGGTCAAAACCTGCCGGCAGGTGCGCGGTCATTGCGGCACGAACCTCGTCGGCCTTGCCACTGTTACGCACCGACGCGCGAACCTCATAGCCGTCGTTGAGCAAGCGCAGTGTGATGTGTTTGCCGATGTAACCGCTCGAACCGGTCAATAGAACTTTGGTCATGAGAACGCTTTCTAATGGGTGCAACTGGGCTTCAAATTTGTTTTCAGCCTAATCGAAATAGACTGCTTCTATGACTTTAGGCCTTCTGGCATCTGTGCTGGTATTTGGATTTGTGACTTCGATCACACCGGGGCCAAACAACACCTTTATGTTCACCTCAGGGGCTAATTTTGGGGTTCGTCGCTCACTTCCATATGCCAATGGAATCATCGCTGGCCTAAGCATCATGATGATTGCGATTGGCGCCGGGTTAGGCGTGATTTTCGCCGCCTCACCAATCATTTATCAAAGCCTCAAGTGGGTCGGCTTTGCATACATTGTTTATATTGCCTACCAAATTGCGCGCAGCACGAGCAAGTCAGAATCTGGCGAAGCGCGTTACGTTGGTTTCTTTCGTTCGGTGGCTTTTCAGTTCATCAACCCGAAAGCCTGGATCATCACCTCGGCTTTCATGGCAACATTCACTCACTTGGATGCACCGCTGCTCACCAGCGTCATGACCTGCGCGGCCTTTTTGCTCGTGAGCTGGCCGGGCGGTGTGATTTGGGCAGCCGGCGGTCAAGCGCTCAGCAGGTTGCTTAGCAGCCCAGCCCGCAGGCGAGCGTTTAACATTTCGGCCGCAGTGCTACTCGTGGCTTCGATGATTCCGGTGCTAACGATTCACTAGGTCTAGGCTGCGCGCCAACAATACCAGGCGACAATGCTTCGGTAAGGCCTAAAGCCTTCGCCGAGCTCGCCGAGTTCGGCTGGCTCTATTTTGCTTTCAAGTCCAAACATGTTTTGCCAGCCACGTCTAACTCCGAGGTCTCCGGTGGGCCAGACATCCAAGCGATGCAGTTGGTGCATCATAAACATGTCGACCGTCCATGGGCCAATGCCCCAGAGGCTGTTCAGTTGGGTCGAGATCAAGGCGTCATCTTCGATTAGGTGAAGGCCCTCAAAGTTAATCAAACCTGACATGGATGCTTCGGCCAACCCGCGAATCGTTTTGCTTTTTGCGCCAGATAATCCAGCCCCGCGCATGGCTTCGTCGCTGAGTTTGGAAAGAGCTTCGGGTGAGACTTCGTTTGAGCAGAGCTCTGCGAGACGACCATAAATAGTGTCGGCGGCTTTCACCGAAAGTTGCTGTGAAACCACTGACTCAACGAGCGCCTCAAAGTTGCTCGTCGAGTTTGGTTTGTTAGCGAGGGTGCACATCGGATGGGCACCAATGACTTTGGCAAGGTGCGGGTCGCGCCCTGCGAGGTCGGCGACGATGGCTTGCATCTGACTGGTTTCTAAGTGCATGACACAAATCTAGCGTTCAACCAGCTAGCGACTAACCGTGTAGCGCTCGGACCTCAACTTTGCGGTTGCAGGCTTTTGAGCCGGCTGCTGCCAATTCAAGAGCTTCAGTTTTGTCGGCGGCGTTAATCAACCAGAAGCCGCTCATGTGCTCGACTGTTTCGTTGACGGGTCCGTCGGTCAAAATGTTTGCACCGGCTCGATTGTCAATCGTGGTGGCTTCGCGTGGCGAGGTCACGCCACAAGCCATGATGAAATGCCCGTTTGCCTCAAGCCTGTCGTTGAACTCGTCGATGGCTGCGATTTCGTCGCCGGTTCCAGGGTTGCCGTCAACGTCGATGACCGCAAGCAAAAACCTCATGGCGATATTATGCCAGTGGCATCGTGATGTCGGCGGCCGGCAAGCGGTCGGCACCAAAAGTGTTGATTACCGCGTCAGACGGGTGGCCGACGGCGATGCCGTAGAGCAACTTGTAACCCGGCGGAACCTTAAACTCGCGCCGAATAGCATCGGCCCAAAGAGCGGCAGCCCCTTGGGCGCACGTGCCGAGGCCGCGAGCGTGAGCGCTGAGCATTAGGTTTTCGCTGAACAAACCTGCGTCATTCGCCGCGAACATCCCTAACCCCTTGTGCACGAACACAAAAAGTTCAACCGGTGCACCGAAGAACTGGTAGTTCTTCATCCACTGGGCTTCACGAGCTTTTTTATCACCGCGCGGAACACCGATAAGCCCATAAAGTTCTTTGCCAACCCGGCGCGCGCGCGGCTGAAGCTCAACTGGGTAGGCATTGAGCATGTTGTAGTCACTGATCGGCCAAGCCTTAGGTGTGAAAAGAAACTTGATTTTGTCTGCGAGCGTGCCGATGCGAAAACCCGTCAACACAACTGCGCGCCGCATCATGTCAGCTGAAATGCGATCACGAACCTCACCCGAAGCCACAGCTACGAGGTAAGGCCGAGTGTTACTCCACGATGGTGCCGTCAGGCCATCCGTGATTAATTCTTCAATCACACTCGACTCAATAGGTGTCGGCAAAAAGTCGCGGGTCGTGCGGCGGCTGGCCAAAAAAGCGCTGAAATCTTTGATGTTATTCACAAGTTCAGACTAATCGTTCAGCCAAACATCGACACCCGAATACCTAGCGAACCGAGCGGTGCCCAAAAGTTCTCGTCTCAAAAAATCGATTGGGCAAGGGCACCCTATTATTTGCCCAGCGTTCCTTTTACCCACTTGATAGAAGATTTTGCGGTTGTTGTCGCGCCTTCGATGGTCAAAGTTACTGTGCTCGTGCCGAGTTTTTTCTTGAGGTTTGCAACATAAATCCAAACTAGTCCGTTGGCGTCAGAGGTCACCGAAGTAGCGCTGATGTGGTCTCCAACACCTTTTAATACAACGGATGCGCGCACCGACGGAGCTGCCAGGGTGCCGTCAAGAAACCGAAATTGCAGAACCGCTGCGCCACCACGTAGCGCCTTGATGCTTGGCGTAAGTGCCTTTAGGGTGGTGCTCGCCACAGCAAATGAAACATTTGCCGGTGCCGTCTGGGCAATGTTTGGCCCTGAGAGCAAAAGATACTTAAACGCCGAAGCACCCGTGCTTCCACTGAGGCTCGCTGTTATGTCTGCCGAGCCGTTGGCGTCGAGCTTGAACATGCAACTGTGGGTGTTTCCTCCCAGCACTTGTTGGGCACAACCGGTCGAACTTGCAGTTGGCGATGCTGCAAGCGCCAAGTCGAGGCCAGCGCTGAAATCAAAAAAGTTGACCTGAGCAAATTTGCCGCCCTCTGCTGCCGAGCTTCGATAGGTCAAAGTGAAGGTGCTGGTTTGGGTTGAAAGCGTGAAACCGGTCGCGCTGGCTACTGAGGCAGGGGCGACAATCGCTACGTGCGAAAGGCTTGGGCCAGAGATCCAGGTGTTGTCGGCAAGGGCTGGAGTCGCGCTAGTTGATGCTGCTGCGATTGCGATGGCCCCAATTGCAAGGCTGAGTGAACGAAATTTTGTGTGCATTGGCTTGGTCTTTCTTGGTAAGAAACCATGCGCACACACGATTGAGTCAAATAGTGAATCTATTCCTGAGTATAGGCACTGGAGACGATGATGTTAGCGTTGCTTCATGAAACCTCCCTCAGTTCACGTTCGCGCAATCATCACCTGGCTTGCGATTTTTCCTCTCGTATCCATCGGTTTTTATACGGTCATACCTCTTATGGGGGCGGCGCATCCGTTGCTAAAGGTTTTGGTTTTGACTCTGTTGGTCGTGCCAGCCGCAGTTTATGTAGTGGTGCCGAACCTTTTAAAGGTGTATTTCAAGCTTCGCGGTTAGCTTTTTGGCAAATGATTTTTGTTGTTAGCCAAGGCCATTACCGATAAACTTTTGAAAGTACGCGTCTCTAAACCCCTTGAAAGTTGACCGTGAGCGAAACCGCAGTTTTTTCATACACCCGCAAAGGCTTTGCGCCTGACCAGGTTGACGCCGAGTATGCCGCCGTCTCAGACGAGCTTGAGCGAATCAAACAGAGCAACCAGGATGCCTCGGCAACCGTTGCTCAGCTAAAGCGTGAAATCACCGACGCTCGTGCAAAGATGCGCAAAGCCGGAAACCAAATTTCTTTCACCAACCTCGGCGCAGATTTGGCTGAGACTCTAAAGGTTGCTCAAGACCGAGCTGTCGATCTAGTTCGCAACGCCGAGCAAGACACCACAGCGTTGTTGGCTGAAACCGAAATCGAGTGCAACGAAATTATTGGTTCGGCTCGCAAACTTGCCGAGTCGATGGTTTCAGAGGCCGAGCGCGATGCCCAGCAGCTTTTGACGCAAACCCAAAAACATTCCGAGGCTAGCCTGCTCGAAGCCGAAGACCAACTTGAGGTAGCAAAGAGCAAGGCAGAGGTCAGCGGTAGCCAGGTTGTGGCCGTCGAAAAAGAAACCCAGTCACGCCTTTCTAAGATTGCAAACGACACCGAACTAGACCGCATCAACTCTGAGCGAGCCCTCGAAAACCTCAAGCAAGAGATTGAACTCGAGATTGCGCAGCTGGTTAGCGAACTTGAGTCGGCTCGTGCCGCTTCGGCAGAAGCCATGAAAATCGCCGACGAAGCAACCAACGCTTACATTCGCGACAAGGTGTCTGAGAGCCTTTTGATTGCCGAAGAAGCTGAGCGCAAGTATTCAGAAATCGTGATGGCCGCCGAGGCTCAATCGTCGAGACTT
>Ga0209188_1001990_pt1 | contig 15568 bp, 15 predicted proteins | sample C_130625_EF_Meta_FD_187307 | JGI IMG/M metagenome (GOLD analysis project Ga0209188, IMG submission 187307) | Freshwater microbial communities from Lake Croche, Canada to study carbon cycling - C_130625_EF_MetaG (SPAdes) (version 2) | ecosystem: Environmental > Aquatic > Freshwater > Lake...
ATAGTGAGCAATCTATCCACTCCAACACTTGTAAGCATATTAGCTACAACTTTAGCCGTAATCGCAACTCGCGCTGATCTTGGCCTTCTGTCTTGTCTTGAGTAGCCAAGATAAGGAATAGCCGCAGTTATTCTCGATGCAGACGATCTTCTTAATGCATCCACAATCACCATAATTTCCATTAAATTATCGTTAGTTGGATGGCTTGTAGACTGAAGGACGAAAACATCCCTGCCGCGAACATTCTCTAAGAGTTCAACCATGATTTCTCCATCGCTGAAACGACCTACGTCAGCGCGACCAAGGTGAATGCCCAAACTTCCAGCAACTTGCTCACCAAGAAGAGGATTGGCATTCCCCGTGAATATCATGACGCTATTATTATCCAAAATCTCGGTCCTAGTTATGAATGGTCAGTCTATAAAATGGCAGGGGAGGAAGGATTCGAACCTTCGCATGCTGGAATCAAAATCCAGTGCCTTAACCAGCTTGGCGACTCCCCTATTATTATTCTGTGCCCAACATTAAGTTAAAATGAGGGTGATTATTTAATCCTTTAACTACAAAGCCTAGTGTACGTTCTGGCTTTTTCTCTGCTAATTTTTTACCTTCATTTACCGAGCTTAGAGGGATAAAAAAACATGATCCTGAGCCCGTCATTTTTGCGTGGCCAAACTGTTTTAACCAGTCAAAAACAAGGTTAATTCCTTTAAATTTTTTTAAGACCCCTTTTTCCAAATCATTGACCAATTTGCTAGGGTCTAATTCATTAGAAAAGCCTACTATTTTCAATGGAATCCGGTCTTTTGTCAATTCAAGTGACTCAAAAACCTCTCTCGTAGAAACCGTCTCCTCAGGGGCTATGACAAGATAATCTTGGGGCGGGATCGAGAAGGGGGTGAGCTTTTCACCCACACCTTCACCCCAGGCATTTTGCCCAAAAATAAAGAATGGGACATCGGCACCCAACTTAAGAGCCAATCCTTGCAATTCTTTTTGGGTCAAATGGCATTGCCATAAGGCGTTAAGAGCAATAAGTGTTGTTGCAGCATTTGAGCTTCCACCTCCAAGACCTCCGCCCATAGGGATAGTTTTTTTAATGAAGATATCCACGCCAGACTGACTCTCAGCGAATGGTTTTAATAAGTAAGCTGCTTTAATGCTTAAATCATCACTTTCCTGAATATTAGTATGCTCAGAAGTACGATGGATCAGTCCAGACCTATTTGTTCTAATAAAAATATTGTCATAAAGATCGATGAGCTGAAAGACTGTTTGAATATTGTGATAACCATCAACCCTTTTATTTATGACATGAAGAAATAAATTTAATTTAGCCGGAGCTAAAAATTCTCTATAGCCAATTTCTTTAAGTTCAGTTGCCCGCAATGTTAATAATCTCTTCTACAATAAAATTAAAACTAAATTTACCTTGAGTAATTGATATTTTAGAAGGTATGGCAAAGCCGTCCTGAGTTTTAAAAGCAGCAATTAAGATATTCCATTGATCATTATAAAAATGAGTTGGACGATTAAGTTGGTTTTCGTCTTTATGCAAATTTTTAATTCGATCAACATGATTAGTAATCAGATGCCTAAAAAGGTCAGGTGAAATATTCTTGCCAAATAAAGATTGTATGTATTGATCAAAGTCGTCACCCGATAATACTTTGCCATTGGCATCGATGATGCGCTTTTCATTAGAGGAATAAATAATTTTTGCGACCTGATTATTAAATGGCGAAAAGATATCAATCTCATCTTGATTATTTTCATAGCGCCACATAAGACGGCCTGAGGCGCCTTGAGAGTCGAGTGAGTAAGAAAATTTAGCTTTTATGGAAAATTGGTTGATATAACGATTTTCATCAATCACTTGTGAGGTTTCAATGACGGATGAACGATTTTTAAATATTTCAAATGGATCATTCAATGTTGCACAGCCCGAAAGAAAAAGAGCTGCCACAAACACAGGGATGTTAATAAAATTCAATTGAATAAAAGCTTCTTAAGAATTAATGAAGCCTTTTAAATGCTTCTTTCAGAACTTCATTATCAGGAGATGATTGGAGTGATAATTCTAGAAGATCATTGGCTTCTTTTTTCTTTCCTTGAGCCCATAAAATTTCACCAAGGTGTGCAGCAATCTCGGGGTCTGATTGAACATCATAAGCTTTTTGAATGAAAGAAAGAGCTGAGTCTAACTTGCCGAGCCTAAAATATAACCAACCCATACTATCTAAAATGTAATGATTATTTGGTGAGATTGACAAAGCAAGCTCAATATATTTTTTAGCGTCTTCTAAATTAATATTTCTATCAGCAAAAGAATAGCCAAGTGCGTTATAAGCCACAGCGTAATCAGGCCTAATTTTAATGGCCTCTCTTAAAAGCTTTTCCATTAAGTCATATTTATTTAATTTATCTGCAAGGAGCGCATAATCAAATTTAAATTCAGGCGACTGAGCAAAGTTAGACGCTTCATTTTGCATGAGTTGGAATGCTTCTTGATGTCGGTTAGAACGGGTGAGCAAAGATGTTTTTAATTGGATGATGCTCAATTTTTCATCCTGTGAATCGGATTTTATTGTATTTAGAAATACTAGCGCTTTATCAATAGACTCTTTTTTTGCAATGATTTCTGCTGCAATTAATTTTGACTCAATGAAATGATTTCCATCGCCCACCTTGTTGAGCCAAGAAATCGCAGCGTCGCCTTGATTTTTTTTGTCTGCAATCTTTGCAAGATAAATATAGATTTGATCCTTATCTTTTGGATTTTTTTTAAGACTTTGTAAGAAATACTTTTCTGCAAGATCGTAATCTTCAAGTTCAATTGATAATAAGCCGACAGCAAGGGCAATCTCTGCCGAACTATTTGAGGCACTCACAAGTTTTATAAATTCATTTTTCGCCTCATTAAATTTGCGGCCATTTGTAAGTAACTTCGCATATTCAAGTCTTACATCGTTTGATTTTGGATATTTATTTAAGAAGTCGTTATAGAAATTAAGTGCTTTTTCAGGGCTTTCTTTGGCTAAGATTTGCCCTTTAAATAAGACAGGCATTTCCCAATCGGGCTTCATTTGATAAATGGCTGTCAATTCTTTCTCATAAACTTTTTGATCTTTACCAATCCAAGCTGCATGAGCAACAGCAAAATGAGCTTCAGCTAATTTGGGGTAAGGTTGAGCGAGATCGGTTACTAAAATTAATACAGCTTTTTTATCCGACGCATGTGAAAGCAAGGTATTTAGGTATAAAAAGCCGCTTGTTCTTGTTTTTTCTTTAAGAAGCAATTTTTGTAAAATTGGCTTTGCTTCACTAAGTTTATTGTTGGCGATAAGTATTTCGCTTAATGCTTGTTGAGCTTCGATAGAGTCTTTATTAAGCTCATTCCAAACTTTAGAAGCCTCTAAAGCTATAGTGCCATTCCTTGTGAAGCCAGTAAGTCTTGTTGCGCGCTCAGCTAAAAGAGCGCTATCAGTTTGCTTAGCCAAATCCAAAAAGAGCTCGCTTGCAAGATTAAGCTCACCTCGTTGAGAGGCAATTTCAGCTAACAAGAGCCTAAAAACAAGATCAGGATTGGTATAATTATCAGCGCTGCTCGATGGGTCAGGCTTTGCATTAGCCAATATGCTGAATAAGAGAAAGGTAATAAATGTTAATTTTCGAAGCAGATGCATAAAGATTCCTGAGATTTGATTTTCACAATAGTTTAAACTAATTTAACTAATAATTTAGCTGACAAAATGATGCAGCGCTCAATAAAGTAATACAAGATTTTTAATATGTATAATATATGATTCATTTTTTCGATAAAAATTCAAAAAACATCTATGTCAAATATAACCTTAGAAGCTATTGAGCTGACGCGTCTTTTTGGGGGTCGCGAGGCCGTTAAAAATGTAAGTTTTCATCTAGAAAAAGGAGAGGTTTTAGGTTTTTTGGGACCTAATGGTGCTGGCAAGTCGACTACGATGCGCATGCTTACAGGAAATTTAGCTCCTTCACTCGGTACCGTAAAAATTTGCGGGATTGATATTATTGAAAATCCCAAGGAAGCTAAAGCATTGATAGGATATTTGCCTGAAATGCGTCCTATATATAAAGAGCTTACAGTAGATGAATTTTTAACCATTGCCGCTCGTCTTCACAAAGTCCCTAGTAAGCAAATTAAAAAAGCCGTAGAAATTGCCAAACAAAAATGCGGATTAAGCCATATGAGTAAGCGATTAATTGAAAACTTATCGAATGGTTATCAGCAGCGCGTAGCAATCGCTCAAGCGATTATTCATAACCCATTGGTTGTAATTCTCGACGAGCCTACAGTAGGACTTGACCCGATTCAAATTAGAGAAATTAGATCCCTTATTCGCGAAATAGGCCAAAAACACAGTGTCATTTTATCGACACATATCCTTCCTGAAGTCGAAATGGTATGTGACCGTGTTCAAATTATTGATAAAGGTAATTTAGTATTTCACGGGTCAATTGATGAATTAAAACAACATCGACAAGGCAATAAATTAATGGTGGGCTTTTCAAAAGCACCTACTCTCTGGGCACTTAAAGAGATTGAAGGTGTTATTAAGGTTGAAAAGACGGAAGATCGTATGTATCGCATTCACTTTAAAGATAAGCAATCTCCATCAGAGGCTATCGTAAAGTTATCGGTAAAAAATCGCTGGGGCCTTTATCAAATAGCTCCCGATCAAACGAGCCTTGAAGATGTCTTTGTTCAATTAACTCAGAAGAAACAAAAAAATTAAATGAATGTGAGTGAGCGCTAATATGATTTTAAATATCGCAAGAAAAGAGCTTAAGAGTTTATTTGCTTCACCAATGGGATGGACGATATTAGCCCTTCTTATGGCTTTGCTTGGGAATTTTTATCTCACCGGAGTGAATAAATATTTTGAAGTGATGTCAGGCGCTGTGCGGCCTGCAGAAAGAGTTGGCGTTACCATATTTGTGGGCCAGACAGTGTTTGGTATAGCTCGCTATATTATGCTTTTTGCTGTTCCTCTTTTGACAATGCGTCTTATTAGTGAAGAGAGACGTAATCAAACATTACCATTTTTATTTAGCGCACCGATTTCGTTAACTGAAATCGTAATAGGCAAGTTTCTCGGACTGATAATTTTCTTAAGTATTCTTATTGTTTATATTTTTATGATGCTCGTCACACTAAATATTTGGTCGGATATAGACTTTGGATATCTATTAGCAAATTCATTTGGCCTTTGGCTTCTTTTAGGAAGCTTTTCTGCTTTAGGTATTTATTTTTCAAGCTTAACAAAACAACCTATCATTGCCGCCATCTTAAGTTTTATTTCATTGTTTGCCTTAATATTTCTTGAAAGCATGTTTGCAAGCGACCCTAATCACTGGTTTGCATACATATCCCTAATGAAGCACTTTCAAAGTTTCTCAAGGGGAATGATTGATACTTCAGATTTAATATATTTCTTTTTGTTCATTTCAACATTCTTGACGTTAACTATAAGACGTCTAGATGCAGAAAGGCTTCGTGGATAATTTATGAAGGTCAATCCAAAATTAAGATTACAAATTCTCATACAAAATAGTTTTTTTGTAGTGCTATTTATTATTTTGATATTTTTATTAGGCTTTCTTGCGAATCAATACAAGTTTTCTAAAGATATAACGCAAGCCAATAGAAATACTTTAACAACTGGAAGTATTAATATATTAAAGCAAATGCAAGGCCCTATAACATTAACTGTCTTTGCTTCTGAAGATGACGTGAATAATGGAGACACATTTAGACAAGGTATCATTAATTTTATGACACGGTATCAGAGAACAAAGCCTGATATCAATATTAAATTTATTAGCCCAATAAAGGAACCAAAATTAGCCCAGGAAAATGGCATTAAAGAAGACGGTGAAGTTGTCGTTGAATATCAAAAAAGATCCGAACATATTAAACCTCCTTTTGCAGAACAGGAGATGACAAATCTTTTTATGCGTTTATCAAGAACAAACCAACAAGCGGTCATGTATTTAGATGGTCATGGCGAAAGGAATTTAATTGGACTTAAGAATAATGACGTGGGTGAATTTGGCAAGCAATTAGAATCAAAAGGGTTTAAATTCGCTAATTTAAATTTAGCTATAGAATCAGAAGTGCCTCTTAATGGCTCTATGCTTGTAATTGCAAGCCCACAAAAAATTATTTCACCTGTAGAAGTGAAAAAGATTAAAAAATTCCTAGAGTCAGGAGGAAATCTTCTTTGGCTTCTTGATGATAATAACTTTCATGGCTTAGATGAAGTCGCTTCTTATCTTGGACTGAGCGTTTCAGGGGGGCAAGTAATAGACCCAACAGAAAAGGTAGAAGGAGTTAATGAAAATATTGCTTCCGCTTCCTCTTATGGTGAGCATGCTATTACTAAAAACTTTATGCTAGGAACACGATTTTCTAATGTGCACGAAGTGAATGCGAAAGGAACCTTAGATAATGGTTGGGAAGTTAGTAAATTGATAGAGGTGTCTCCTAATGGATGGCTTGAGTCTTCGCAAGCAATTGCGAACCAAAAACCCACTTTTGATAAAAGCAAAGATAAGCTCGGTCCAATTAACATAGCAGTCGCGCTTCAAAGAGTTTATGGAAAAAAAGGCCAAAGAGTTGTCGTGGTAGGGAATGGTAATTTTTTATCTAATACATTTATTACAAATGGCGGCAATTTAGATCTTGGTATCAATATGATTAATTGGTTATCCGGCGATGATAACTTAATTTCTATACAGCCTATGCTGTTAAAGGATGTTAATGTCACTATCCCAAACGATAAAATGTCATTCATAATTGCATGGACCGTATTTCATAGCTTTGAATACTTTATACCGATTGGTTTTTTTGTTTTAGGTATATTGTTTTGGTTTAAACGAAGAAAAGCTTAGTTTGGAAATATGAAAAATCGCTGGTTAATTAATATTATTTTGTTTGTGATAGTGTTATCAATTTCACTTTTTTTATTTCTTAAGCCTTCAGAAATAAAACAGACAAAAAAATTTGCAATTAGTACATTTAACTTAAGTGATTTTGATTCTATAAAAGTTGATTTTCCATCGAAGGCATCAGTACTATTCAAAAAAGATAATGAATCATGGGTAATGCTTGAGCCTATCCAAGGTAGAGCAGATCAGTTTTCAGTACAAAAAATTATTTCCGTAGTAACAACATCGAGTAGTGAAAAATTACCGTCAAACGATCTAGCTAAATATGGCTTAGATAAACCAACTGTGAAGCTAAAATTAATTCATAAGGGTTTAGAAGAAGAGTTTATTTTTGGCACTTATAATTCTGTAACAGAAGACCAATATCTTTTATATAAAGACAATGTATATTTGATTAGCGGTGCTTATTCAGAAGTCGCTTCAACACAGCCTATTGAGTTCATTGATAAGTACCCTTTAAGTAAATCTGAGGAAATAAAGGATATCGATTTTTCTCGTCTTGAGCAATGGCAATCTAAACAATTAAAAGTTACCCGCAATAATAATGATTGGACTGCTAGCAAAGGTAATTCAGTTAAACAAAATGAGATGGCTGAATGGTTTGATATGACATGGGTTAAAAATCCAGCAAAGTCCGTTGAGAAATCTTCGATTGACCTGAGAATCCCATATAAGAGCTTTGATATCCATACGGCTAATGGAAAAAAGATTACCTTTATACGCTTACAAGAATCACCAGAGACACAATTGTATAGGATAGACGAAGGTTTACTTTACCACTTTGGGAGTGATATTGGATTTACTATGTTGAATCCTCCCATTGAACCATCTAAAAAATAAATTTCCATATGCCTGAACTACCAGAGGTTGAGATTACCTGTATGGGCCTCAAGCCTATACTGCAAAAATCTATTTCAAATATTATTGTAAGAAATTCCTCTTTAAGATGGCCAATTCCATCGCATTTAAAAAAAACACTTCCTAACCAAAAAATACTGCATATCAAAAGACGTGCTAAATATATTCTCATTCAATTTGAAAAAGCGTATCTCATGATTCATTTGGGTATGTCAGGACGACTTGAAATTTTAGACAAAGAGACAATCCCTCAAAAGCATGATCATGTCGACATCGCATTTCATAACTCACAAGATATATTAAGATATACAGACCCAAGAAGATTTGGCTCTATATTCTGGATAGATGGAGATATCAAAAACCACTTTTTAATAGCTAGATTAGGCCCGGAACCATTAGAAGGATTATTTACTGGAGAGTATTTATTTGCAAAAGTGCATGATAAAAAATCACCCATTAAAAATATTATTATGGATAGTCATATTGTTGTGGGTGTTGGAAATATATATGCAAGTGAATCATTATTTAAGGCCGGAGTACTTCCATGTAAATTAGGTAAGGATATTACGCTTAACGAATGCAAAAAGATTGTTAGATATATTAAGGCCACATTAAAAAAAGCGATTAAATTAGGTGGAAGCTCACTTAAAGATTTTTATAACGTGAACGGACAGTCTGGTTATTTTCAGCAAACTTATAATGTATACGGAAGGAAAGGGAAGCCTTGTCGAAAATGCAAATCAATTATTGAAAATAAGAAAATCGGACAGCGATCAAGCTTCTTCTGTATTAAGTGCCAGAGTTAATTGTTGCTCAACTTATTTGTTTCTTTGATAATGTTAGGCAATAAAGATCCAACAATCATCCCAATAATACTATTACCTAAGCCAATGAGTTGAGCTGGTATAGGTGTATTGTCACCTAAAAATAATTCTATGAATAACCATGACCCTATACCACCAATAATTGCCATCAAGGCGCCTTGGCTATTAGCTTTTTTCCAAAATGCACCAAATACAAGGGGCACAAAAGCACCCGCAAGCGTAATTTTATATGCTGATTCAACCATACCAAAAATTGAGAGATTTGAGCTAAGCGCATATAGCAAAACAACAGCAGAAAAACAGACAAGCGTAATCCTCATGATTTTAAGTAAATGCTTGTCGCTGATTTTTGGGAAATAGCCTTTAACAATATTTTCTGCAAAAGTAATTGATGGCGCTAGAAGTGTTGCTGATGAGCAGCTCATAATTGCAGATAGAACAGCTCCAAAGAATATTACCTGAGCAAAGAGAGGCATGTAGTTAAGAACGAGCATTGGTAATACATGCTGTGAATTTGTATTGACGAGCTTATTAAAATATTCAGCATCAATTAAAGTTGCCGAATATGCAATAAACATGGGCACAAATGTAAATGTAAAATAAATTAAAGCACCAAGTATTGATCCATATAAGGCAATTTTGGCAGTTTTAGCTGAGGTGATACGTTGAAATACATCTTGTTGAGGTACGGAGCCTAGCATCATGGTGATCCATGTGCCAAAAAAAGTTATCCATGTCCAAATATTACCTTTTGGAAAAAAGTCTAATTTATGATTTATAGATGCACTCTCAATTACCGGAATAACGCCGCCTGTTAAATGAGAAATAGCGTATGCAATATAAAGAAGCCCGGCAATAACAACGATCATTTGAATAAAATCTAAAATAGCTACAGATAACATGCCACCAAAAGTAGTAAAGGTCAGCACAATTAATGTACCAATAACCATACCCGCTTGTTCGCTAATGAATTGGTGTGTGATAAGGTTAAATATTAATCCAAGCGCTTTAATTTGCGCCGCAACCCATCCCAGATATGAAATGACTATTGCAATAGTAGTTAAAACTTCAATAGTTCTGTTGTATCTAGCCTTGTAAAAATCACCCAAGGTAATAATATTTAATTTATATAATTTAGAGGAAAAGAAAATGCCAGCAATAATTAAACAAAGACTTGATCCGAAAGGATCGGCTACAACTCCATTTAAGCCTTCTTTTACAAAAGTAGAAGACACACCAAAAATTGCTTCTGCACCAAACCAAGTTGCAAAAACTGTAGCAGTTACGATAGGGAGCGGGAGGTGCCTGCCGGCAACAGCATAGTCTTTGGTATTTTTAACACGAGAAGATACAAAAATACCAATTCCAATTGTAACCAGAAGATAAAGAGACACAAACCAGATAAGCAAATTAAAACTTCCTAAATCTATTTAATAAAATAAAACAAGACTGCTAAATTTACCAATAAAGTAATTCCAATGAAAGTAATTATGATCTTAAACCAGCGATTTTGATTTTTTTGAACCATCAAGAAACGCTCAAAATCTTCTTGATCAATTGTATTTTTATAACCATGTTTTTTTTGTTCGAGAAACTCATGGATAAGTCTTGGCAATTGGGGGGTTAAATGAAGCCAGTGAGGCAGTTCATTTTTTAAACTCTTTAGGATATGTTTAATGCCTTTTTGTTCTGACATATATTTTTTCAAAAATGGAGCAGCTGTTTTCCATAAGTCTAAATCAGGATCTAGGTTTCGACCAAGACCTTCCACATTTAAAAGTGTTTTTTGAAGCATAGTAAGTTGAGGCTGAATTTCCATATTAAACCGCCTAGATGTTTGAAACAGCCTAATAAGAAGACGACCAAATGATATTTCCTTGAGCGGCTTATTAAAAATTGGCTCACATACAGACCGAATTGCATTTTCAAACTCATCCAAAGAGGTATTCTTAGGCACCCAACCTGACTCGATATGAGCAAGCGCCACGTCATGATAGTCGCGCTTAAAAAAAGCTAAAAAATTACGTGCTAGATAATTTTTGTCATTTTCACTAAGAGACCCCATGATACCAAAATCCATGGCGATATAACGACCATCATCTGCAACCTGAATGTTTCCAGGATGCATATCTGCGTGAAAAAAACTATCTCTAAATACTTGAGTAAAGAATATTTCTACGCCATTGCGTGCGAGTTGTTTAATATCAATTTTTTTCTTTCGAAGTGTTTCGACATGACTAATAGGTGTGCCATACATTCTTTCCATTACCATAACATCTTCATTACAGAAATCCCAATAGACTTCTGGCACGATAAGCAATTTTTTATCTTTAAAATTTTCACCTAAACGACTGCAATTCGCCGCATCTAACATAAGGTTTAATTCGCATTGAACATGCTTTGAAAATTCAGCTACAACTTCCCTTGGCCGTAATCTTTTGCCGTCAGACCAGATTAATTCAAGCATATGGGCAATGAGATAAAGTAAATTAATGTCTTTATTAATGACGCGCTTGATATTCGGCCTTAATATTTTGACTGCAACATCTTTTCCATCATGAAGGGTAGCAAAATGAACTTGGGCAACCGAGGCGCTTGCTATAGGAACTGGATCAAATGTTTTGAAAATTTTATCTAGCGGCATTCTATATGACGCATTAATAATTGCTTCCGCATTCTTATAAGGGAAAGGAGGTACTTGATCTTGAAGTTTAGCTAACTCATCTGCAATATCTAGAGGAATGAGATCCCTTCTAGTAGATAGCATTTGACCAAATTTTACGAAAATAGGACCTAAATTCTCAAGTGCAAGTCTAAGTCTTGTACCTCTATTTTCTTTTTGTGATCTAAAGAAAAGTATTAGCGAGATAAGGCGTACAAGAACATTAAGTTTTCGATTAAATGTGATGTATTCTTCAAGTCTATACTTAAGAAGTATGTAGATTATATAAATTAGCCTAAAGTACTTCATAGCTTTTTAAATCTGAGCTCTAAACGATCAACATCAAATCGTAAACGGTCAACTTCATTATTGAATTGTTCCACTACTCTTTTCTTTGCAATCAATGGCTTTTCTTCGAGCCAATACTCTGTAAAAGTGTCCACTATATTAAATGATGTTTTTTTTGTAGCATGAACTACTTTTTTTCCAAGTTTTACGAGATGATATGCTGGAATATCACCAATCATCTGACTTAAATCATCTTCATAATCCCACTCAACATCTCTTAAAAGATTACTCATTATTGTGGCAAAGTCCATATCACCTTTAATTTCAATATGGGCTTTTTTATTTCCACGCATAAGTTCAATTGCTGACGATATTGATAATTTAATTTCTGCATCATAAGCATCAATATGATCCCTATATTCTGGCAGACCACTCTCATTAATTATTAATGCGTAATGGATAGGACCCACATTAAACAAAATAGATTTTGATTTATGCTTGGAAAGATCTTTTTTCAACCACTCATTTTGTTGAAATAAATGGTTAGTGAGCTTTAATTTAATTGTATCAATGATCAAAACTTGAATCCCATATGGATAGCAACTACACCTGAAGATAGATTAAGATATTCCACTTTAGAGAAAGACTCTTCTTCCATCATCGCTTTTAATGATTCTTGATCTGGGTGCATTCTTATAGATTCTACGAGATACTTATAGCTTGATTCATCTTTAGCAAATAACTTTCCTAATTTTGGAAGTAATTTAAAAGAAAATTGATCGTAAAAAAACTGTAATGGCTTCCATACCTTTGAAAATTCTAAAATTAAAATTTTTCCGCCCGGAGATAAGACACGATAAATTTCTTTTAATGCTTTCTTTTTGTCGGTCATATTTCGAATTCCAAAACCTATCGTGACACAGTCAAAGTAACTGTCAGGGAAGGGCAGTGATTCCGCGTCGCATAATATAGAAGGTATAAAAATACCTTGATCAATTAATTTATCACGACCAATGTGAAGCATAGATAAATTGATATCAGAATGAATGATTTGTCCCTTAAAATCGCCTGATTGCACACCTAATTTTTTTGCAAGTAGAATAGACAAGTCCGCAGTTCCTCCAGCAATATCAAGAATGCGCGAATTTTTCTTTACGTTAGAAGTATTTACAAGAAATTTTTTCCAAATATGATGCATGCCGAATGACATTAAGTCATTCATCAGGTCATAGTTTGATGCCACGGAATGAAATACAGAGGCTACCTTGCTAGCTTTTTCTGATGTCTCTACCTCGCTGTAGCCAAAATGTGTTTTTTTCTTAGACATCCGTTTTTATTCTCTGAATACCCGCCATAGATAATTTCTTTAAATATTCTTCCCAAAGGACATCATATGTAGCAGCAAGCTCATAAAGGTAATCCCATGTATAGATGCCTGTATTATGTCCATCCGAAAATATTAATTTAATCGCGTACTGACCGACAGGCTCAATATTTTCTATGGCAACATTTTCTTTATGCACTTGAAGTGTTTCTTGCCCCGGGCCATGGCCCTTTACTTCAGCAGATGGTGAATACACTCGAAGAAATTCGCACGAAAGCATACATTCGGTTTTATTGTTAAATTTAATTTCTAACAGTTTGGATGCTTGATGAAGCTTAATTTCTAAAGGGTATATTTTAGCGTTACTTGTTGTCACTTTATGGGAAAGCCTAAAAAACTATATTATCGGAGGTCTTTTGGCTTTTTTGGTAAAAATTAACGAATAGAAGATTGCATTAACATTTTAATTTTTTTCATTGCTGCTTGCTCGATCTGTCTGATTCTTTCAGCAGATACACCAAGTTTGTCTGCAAGCTCGTGCAGTGTTGAAGCGTCTTTATCCTTAAGCCATCTTTCCTCTAAAATAAGACGACTTCTTTCATCAAGCGATGAAAGTGCTTTATTGAGAGAAGATAAGCTATTACCCTCAGATTGATCTATCTCCATTTGTTCTGATGGCTCAGGTGTTTCATCTTTAAGATAAGCAATAGGCCTATAGACATCCTCTTCTGATTCTTCAGATCCGTAATCTAGAGAAATTTCATTGCCATTAAAGCGATATTCCATTTCGCGCACATCTTCAGGTTTGACATTAAGCTCTTTTGCGATCGAATTAATTTCATCAGATTTAAGAGGCTGAAGAGTTTTTTTCATACTTCGTAAGTTAAAAAACAGTTTACGTTGAACTTTCGTCGTTGCCGTTTTAACCAAGCGCCAGTTTTTAACAATATATTCTTGAATTTCAGCTTTAATCCAGAAGATTGCGAAAGATACAAGCCTTACACCTCTTTCAGGATCAAATCGTTTTACAGCTTTCATAAGGCCAATATTGCCCTCTTGAACTAAGTCTGATTGAGGCAGCCCATAGCCGGAATAGCCTTTAGCTACCTTAGCTACTAATTTTAAGTGCGACAAAATGAGTGTTTTTGCAGCTTCGAGGTCGTTTGATGTTTTAAGGCGCATGCCAAGAGCCATCTCTTCTTCTGCGGTGAGAGAGGGAATAGCTCTGATGGACTGCATATAGCGATCGTAGCTATCAACAGAGCCAATTGAAGGTAAGCTTAAATCCAAAGTCATTTTAATAAAATCCTTTGTAAAACTTCATTAATAAACATAATTTTAGCACTCTTCATAAGAGAGTGCTAGCTTAATAAAGTTCCAAAAATAGTAGATTAACCTAATAAATACAATAGGTTAGGTCTCTATAATTTCCTAATCGATTGATTTATGGAGACGAAAGATGCAGCGACAGCGATAAAAGCTGAGCTTCCTATGATGGATAAATATTCCAAAGGTTTTAAGTCAATAATAATAAATTGAGCTCCATAGAGAGCCTCAACCTCAATGACACTATGATTTAAGAAAATGACAATTAATTTGAGCGTGATGGCAGCAGTTAATCCTCCTCCAATGCCGTAAATAAATCCACTGTATAAAAAAGGCCTTCTAATAAATTGATTCGTAGCACCGATTAATTTACTCAGTTCAATTTCTTCATGATGTGAAGCCATTTGAAGGCGAATTGTATTTCCAATCACTACCGTCAACATAGAGGCTAGTAAAACCGAAGCCAAAAAAATGGCTTTATTTGCCAAATGAAGTACTGAGTTTAATTTTTTAACCCAGCCTGTATCAACAACTGCCTGATCTACACCATCAAGCGTAGCTAAAAACGATTTTAATTCACCGATTTGATTTGGGTTAACAGTATTAGGAGAAATAAAGAAAGCATCAGGCAGGGGGTTTTCAGACAGCCCATTGTTTGAGTCATTAAAGCCCATCGATTTTTGAAACTTAGACCAGGCTTCTTCTTTTTTGACAAAATGATAGCTATTAATTTCTGCGCGATTTTTTAATTCTTTTTCAATTTTATTTTTTGCGTCAGTTGAAGTATCTTTTTTTAGAAAGACACTAACCTGCGATTCATGCTGAATATTTTCAGAAATCGATTTTAAATTTTGCACTATTAGAAAAGATATACTCGGCAATAGAAAGGTAACCCCTATAACTAGAAACATCATAAGAGTTGCAAGTAAGGACGCATGGCTTCGCTGAAGCGCTTTAAGAAACATCTGATAATGAGACATGAAATAGTTCATTTATTGCTCAGTAATTTTAATAAGATTGCCTGCTTCCAGAAAAAGTTGCTTATGTTTTTTTGAAATGATTGGCATTTCATGCGTTGCTATAATTACTGTCACCCCAAGCTCTTGAAAACTGACAAAGAGATTCATAATTTCATCGGCATACTTTTTATCTAAATTACCCGTAGGCTCATCGGCAAGGAGGATAGAGGGCCTGCAAGCGATAGCCCTAGCAATTGCAAGACGCTGCTGTTCTCCGCCTGATAAACTAATAGGCATTGATTTTTCCCTATTAAGTAAACCGACCTTGTCTAAAGCTGCA
>Ga0209188_1001994_pt1 | contig 15540 bp, 10 predicted proteins | sample C_130625_EF_Meta_FD_187307 | JGI IMG/M metagenome (GOLD analysis project Ga0209188, IMG submission 187307) | Freshwater microbial communities from Lake Croche, Canada to study carbon cycling - C_130625_EF_MetaG (SPAdes) (version 2) | ecosystem: Environmental > Aquatic > Freshwater > Lake...
CAGTGAAACCAGTCACACCCGTATATCCAGTTGCACCTGTGACTCCAGTATATCCCGTTGAACCAGTATATCCAGTTGAACCTGTCACACCCGTATATCCAGTTGCACCTGTGACTCCAGTATATCCCGTTGAACCTGTATATCCAGTTGAACCTGTCACACCCGTATATCCAGTGGAACCAGTCACACCCGTATATCCAGTTGAACCAGTTACGCCAGTGTAGCCAGTTGCGCCCGTGACTCCCGTGTATCCTGTTGCACCCGTATATCCAGTATATCCCGTTGAGCCAGTGATACCAGTGTATCCAGTTGAACCAGTGACTCCTGTGTATCCAGTTGACCCAGTATATCCGGTGTATCCAGTTGAACCAGTAACTCCTGTTGCACCCGTATATCCTGTTGAACCAGTATATCCAGTGTAACCGGTTGACCCGGTTTCACCTGTATATCCAGTGTAACCTGTGGGACCCGTAACTCCTGTATAACCCGTGGAACCCGTAACTCCCGTGTATCCTGTTGCACCCGTATATCCTGTATATCCAGTTGAGCCAGTTACTCCTGTGTATCCTGTTGAGCCAGTGAGTCCAGTGTATCCAGTTGAACCAGTCACTCCGGTGTATCCTGTTGAGCCAGTGAGTCCGGTATATCCAGTTGAGCCAGTCACTCCCGTATATCCAGTGACACCAGTATATCCAGTTGAGCCAGTGTATCCAGTTGAACCAGTCACTCCGGTGTATCCTGTTGAGCCAGTGAGTCCGGTATATCCAGTGGAACCACTTACTCCTGTATATCCTGTGTAACCTGTAGAACCCGTAACTCCTGTATAACCCGTGGAACCCGTAACTCCCGTATAACCAGTGGAACCAGTTACTCCAGTATATCCAGTTGAGCCTGTATATCCCGTATAACCAGTTGAACCTGTATATCCCGTATAACCAGTGGAACCAGTTACTCCCGTGTAGCCAGTTGAACCTGTATATCCCGTATAACCAGTGGATCCAGTTACTCCAGTTGAACCTGTCACTCCCGTGTAGCCAGTTGAACCTGTATATCCCGTATAACCAGTGGACCCAGTTACTCCAGTATATCCAGTTGAACCTGTCAATGTAGAATCGCCCCGAGGACCACGCTCGCCGGTGCATCCAGTTGCGCCAGTCAACGTAGAATTGCCACCCGGCCCGCGTTCACCAGTATATCCAGTATATCCAGTTGCACCAGTCAACGTGGAATTGCCACCCGGTCCACGTTCACCAGTATACCCAGTTGAACCAGTCGCTCCAGTATATCCAGTGAAACCAGTTGAACCAGTATATCCAGTTGAACCTGACACTCCTGTGTAGCCAGTTGAACCTGTATATCCCGTATAACCAGTTGAACCTGTATATCCTGTGTAACCAGTTGAACCAGTAACTCCTGTGTAGCCAGTGTATCCGGTTGAACCAGATGAACCGGTATATCCTGTGTAACCAGTTGACCCAGTGACTCCTGTTGAACCAGTGACTCCTGTGTATCCGGTTGAACCGGTATATCCCGTATAACCAGTTGAACCTGTATATCCTGTATATCCTGTATATCCTGTATATCCTGTGTAACCAGTTGAACCAGTAACTCCTGTGTAGCCAGTGTATCCAGTTGAACCAGTTGAACCTGTATATCCTGTGTAACCAGTTGACCCAGTGACTCCTGTTGAACCAGTGACTCCTGTGTATCCGGTTGAACCTGTTACTCCCGTTACACCAGTGACTCCTGTGTATCCAGTTGAACCAGTCACTCCCGTATATCCAGTGTAACCAGTTGACCCAGTTACTCCTGTTGAACCAGTGACTCCTGTGTATCCGGTTGAACCTGTTACTCCCGTTACACCAGTGACTCCTGTGTATCCAGTTGAACCAGTCACTCCCGTATATCCAGTGAAACCAGTTGAACCTGTATATCCTGTGTAACCAGTTGAACCAGTAACTCCTGTGTAGCCGGTGTATCCAGTTGAACCAGATGAACCAGTAACTCCTGTTGAGCCAGTTAACCCCGTATATCCTGTTGAACCGGTAACTCCCGTTACACCAGTGACTCCGGTATATCCTGTTGAACCAGTTGGACCTGTATATCCTGTGTAACCAGTTGAACCAGTAACTCCTGTGTAGCCCGTGTATCCAGTTGAACCAGATGAACCAGTAACTCCAGTTGCACCAGTCACACTGGAATTACCTGGCATACCGCGTTCGCCCGTAAAACCAGTGTATCCAGTGTAACCGGTTGAACCAGTTACACTGGAATTACCTGGCATACCGCGTTCACCCGTAACTCCAGTGTATCCAGTAAAACCAGTGTATCCAGTAAAACCAGTGTATCCAGTAAAACCAGTGTATCCAGTTGAACCTGTGTAACCAGTATATCCAGTTGCTCCTCTTGGTCCAACTAATGCTACATTACTATTAGCAGAAATAGCTGCTGTCACATTTTCTATATTTAATATGGTTCCGTTAAATGGATTATAACTACTTACATCTATTATTTGAAAATAAGATGTATTATTATTACTATCAGCAATTGTAATATAACTATCTGGAGTAAAAAAAAAATTATTATTTGAAATTAAAGTTGGCATATTAATTAGTCCAGTACCCCCCGCTGGAATACTGGGGTACGTACCTGAACTTATTTTATTTGTTACTAGTGGTCCGGGTGGTCCGATTGCTCCAGTAGATCCAGTATATCCAGTGGGTCCTGTTTTGCCAGTATATCCAGTTGACCCGGTTGTTCCAGTATATCCAGTTGAACCAGTGAATCCAGTTGAACCGGTGGGTCCTGTTTTGCCAGTTGAACCAGTAACTCCAGTATATCCAGTAGAACCACTATATCCTGTATATCCTGTCATTCCAGTTTGTCCAGTTGGTCCAATTGGCCCAACTAATGCTGCCCCAAAACCGGGATTAATAATTGCTTCTGTAGTTTCTATATTTAATGCAACTATCCGATAATTTTCTGTAATAGGTTCTGTATCAACACTTAATACTTTAAAATAAGCACTATTATCAATAACAAAATACGTATTTTGAGTAAAATACTGATTACTACTGTTATTATTAAAACTTATTATCCCGGTGGCACCTCCTGAGATTGTAGATGGAGTGGCTATATTGACTGTAGTTGTTACAAGTGGCCCCACTGGTCCAGTGGGACCGGTGTCTCCTGTATAGCCTGTATAGCCTGTTGAACCAGTTACTCCGGTGTAACCAGTTGTTCCAGTTACTCCAGTGTAACCGGTTGACCCAGTAATTCCAGTGTATCCAGTGGAACCAGTTACTCCAGTATATCCAGTTGACCCTGTTACTCCAGTATATCCAGTGGAACCAGTTACTCCAGTATATCCAGTTGACCCTGTTACTCCGGTATATCCAGTGGAACCAGTTATTCCTGTATAGCCTGTTGACCCGGTTTCACCTGTATATCCAGTGGAACCAGTTATTCCTGTATAGCCTGTTGACCCGGTTTCACCGGTATATCCAGTTGTTCCGGTAACTCCAGTATATCCAGTTGACCCAGTAACACCGGTGTAACCAGTTGTTCCAGTTACTCCAGTGTAACCGGTTGACCCAGTAATTCCAGTGTATCCAGTGGAACCAGTTACTCCAGTATATCCAGTTGATCCTGTTACTCCAGTATATCCAGTTGACCCTGTTACTCCAGTGTAACCGGTTGACCCAGTAATTCCAGTGTAACCGGTTGACCCAGTAATTCCAGTGTATCCAGTGGAACCAGTTACTCCAGTATATCCAGTTGACCCTGTTACTCCAGTATAGCCTGTTGACCCGGTTTCACCGGTGTAACCAGTTGTTCCTGTTACTCCAGTGTAACCGGTTGACCCAGTAATTCCAGTGTATCCAGTGGAACCTGTCACACCAGTATATCCAGTTGCACCTGTGACTCCAGTATATCCCGTTGAACCAGTGAATCCAGTTGAACCGGTTCTTCCAGTATATCCCGTAGAACCAGTCACTCCAGTATATCCAGTTGAACCTGTCACACCCGTATATCCAGTGGAACCAGTCACACCCGTATATCCAGTTGCACCGGTGACTCCAGTATATCCGGTTGAACCAGTCACTCCTGTATATCCAGTGGAACCAGTCACTCCTGTATATCCAGTTGCACCGGTGACTCCAGTATATCCGGTTGAACCAGTCACTCCTGTATATCCAGTGGAACCAGTCACTCCTGTATATCCAGTTGCACCTGTGACTCCAGTATATCCTGTTGAACCTGTGACTCCAGTATATCCTGTTGAACCAGTGAATCCGGTTGAACCTGTATATCCTGTATATCCAGTAGAACCTGTAATTCCTGTATAACCGGTTGAACCTGTATATCCGGTGTATCCTGTAGAACCAGTGAATCCGGTTGTTCCCGTGACACCAGTGTACCCAGTTGAGCCGGTATACCCGGTGTATCCAGTTGCACCGGTCAACGTAGAATTCCCCCCTGGACCACGCTCGCCAGTGGACCCTGTGTATCCAGTATATCCTGTCGCACCAGTCAACATTGAATTGCCTGCCGCTCCACGCTCGCCTGTGCACCCAGTTGAACCAGTAACGCCAGTATAACCTGTTGTTCCAGTAACTCCTGTGTATCCCGTTGACCCAGTGATTCCTGTATAACCAGTTGAACCTGTATATCCGGTATATCCCGTTGACCCAGTGATTCCTGTATAACCAGTTGAACCAGTAACTCCAGTATAACCAGTTGAACCAGTGACTCCAGTATAACCGGTTGACCCAGTAACTCCGGTGTATCCCGTTGACCCAGTGATTCCTGTATAACCAGTTGAACCAGTGACTCCTGTTGACCCAGTGATTCCTGTATAACCAGTTGAACCAGTGACTCCAGTGTAACCAGTTGAACCAGTGACTCCAGTGTAACCTGTTGAACCTGTAACACCAGTATAACCAGTTGAACCTGTATATCCGGTGTATCCAGTTGCACCGGTTAACGTGGAATTCCCTCCTGGACCACGCTCGCCAGTGGATCCTGTGTATCCAGTATATCCAGTTGCTCCCGTGAGAGTGGAAAGACCTGCTCTTCCACGTTCGCCAGTATATCCTGTTGAACCAGTGTAACCAGTTGAACCTGTTTTTCCGGTATATCCAGTAGAACCTGTGACTCCAGTGTATCCAGTTGACCCAGTGGCTCCGGTGTATCCTGTAGAACCGGTTCTTCCGGTGTATCCAGTAGACCCTGTGACTCCAGTATATCCAGTAAATCCTGTTGAACCAGTGAATCCGGTTGAACCTGTGACTCCCGTGTATCCTGTTGAACCTGTATATCCGGTGTATCCAGTGTATCCAGTGTATCCAGTAGAACCGGTTCTTCCGGTGTATCCAGTAGACCCTGTGACTCCAGTATATCCAGTATATCCTGTTGAACCAGTGAATCCGGTTGAACCTGTGACTCCGGTATATCCTGTATATCCTGTTGAACCAGTGAATCCGGTTGAACCTGTGACTCCGGTATATCCTGTTGAACCAGTCACTCCGGTTGAACCAGTGACTCCGGTTGAACCAGTTCTTCCTGTATAACCGGTGGAACCTGTAATTCCAGTATATCCAGTGAATCCAGTATATCCAGTTGAACCCGTGACTCCGGTATATCCTGTTGAACCAGTATATCCAGTAAATCCAGTATATCCAGTTGAACCAGTAACTCCCGTATATCCTGTTGAACCCGTAATCCCTGTAAATCCAGTATATCCAGTTGAACCAGTTCTTCCCGTATATCCTGTTGAACCCGTAATCCCTGTAAATCCAGTATATCCAGTTGAACCAGTTCTTCCCGTATATCCTGTTGAACCAGTAATCCCTGTAAATCCAGTATATCCAGTTGAACCAGTGACTCCAGTGTTACCAGTAAAACCAGTAAATCCAGTTGAACCAGTGTATCCAGTTGCACCTGTAAATCCAGTATATCCAGTTGAGCCAGTGACACCAGTGTATCCAGTTGAACCAGTGGCTCCTGTGTATCCAGTTGACCCAGTTCTTCCGGTATATCCAGTTGAACCAGTGACTCCTGTGTTACCAGTAAAACCCGTAAATCCAGTTGACCCAGTGACTCCCGTATATCCAGTATATCCAGTAAACCCAGTTGACCCAGTGACTCCTGTATATCCAGTGACTCCCGTATATCCAGTATATCCAGTATATCCAGTAAAGCCAGTTGACCCAGTGACTCCTGTATATCCAGTGACCCCTGTATATCCAGTGACTCCTGTGTTACCAGTAAAACCAGTAAATCCAGTTGAACCAGTGAATCCAGTATATCCGGTTGATCCAGTGACCCCTGTATATCCTGTTGAGCCAGTTACCCCTGTTACACCAGTAACTCCTGTGTATCCCGTTGCACCGGTGAATCCGGTATATCCGGTTGAACCAGTTCTCCCTGTATATCCTGTTGAGCCAGTAACCCCTGTTACACCAGTAACTCCGGTGTATCCCGTTGCACCGGTGACTCCAGTGTATCCGGTTGAACCAGTCACCCCCGTTACGCCAGTAACCCCAGTGAATCCAGTTGAGCCAGTGACTCCAGTGTATCCAGTTGAACCAGTCATTCCAGTATAGCCAGTATACCCGGTTGAACCAGTAAAGCCAGTTGAACCAGTAGACCCAGTAAATCCAGTATATCCTGTGAATCCAGTTGAACCAGTTACACCGGTTTGCCCAGTGTATCCTCGTCCAGATGCACCTGTGACCCCTGTATAACCAGTTGAACCGGTACAACCAGTTGAACCCGTTGCCCCAGTATAACCAGTGACTCCTGTCGCACCAGTCAACGTAGAATTACCGCCCGGTCCGCGTTCACCAGTATAACCAGTATATCCAGTTGCCCCTGTCAGAGTAGAATTGCCGGTACTATTCATACCAATTACAACTGTTTCCGGACTCGCTCCTTGGGTAACATCAAACCCAGAGTCCAAGTCAAATAAAATAGTATTAATATTATTATAACCAGTAATCCCACTGTCACCAATCATTCCGGTAGTTCCAACAATAAGTGAACTACTCCCTGAACCTGCTGGTCCCTGTGGCCCTTGTGGCCCTTCAGGTCCTTGTGGTCCCTCTGGTCCTGGTATACAATCGCAACATTCAGATTGGCAACAATTATTGCAGGGTTGTATTGGATTATTATGACATTTATCATGACATTTATCATGACAACAGTCTTCATCGCAACAATCGTCATCGCAACAATCTTCATGGCAGCAATCATTTTTAACATTAATAATACAAGAAATGGGCACACCATTTATATTTTGAACATTTATATTGCCTGCATTTACTGTATTTGCACTCACTGTGTTAGCATTCACCGTATTTGCATTTATGTTACTCATAATAATATAAAATATATTTAAAATTACTATTAAATTTAAATATATTTATATTAATTATTTAATTTGGTGTAGGAAAGGGTCTTTGTCTTTTTTCAACAACTAATGGTTCAGGTATTAATACTTTTTCTTTTTCAAAGAAATTAGCTGTTTTAAGTGTTTTTAATTCAGGGTATAAACAACCAGCTGGATTGACTAAATTTGTAGAATTAATTCCAAATAAAAAAGACTCAATATCGGCGGCGTTATTTGATAGTTGATTCCATGGTATCTGAGGAGGATTAACACCGTTTCCTGGTAGTCTTGTATCATAAGCTGTACCATATTGAGAATTTGGATATAATGCGTAATTCTCCATGTGTTTATATTCACGTTGTTCTAAAACATAGTTGCCTCGTGTATTAATATTGCGCGTTGATGCCATAAATATATTAAATACTAATATTATTATTTTTATTCTCATAATTATTATTTTATAGCACATAATAATTCTTCAATTAATATATTGTCTATTTTATCATATTGCAATAACTGACAAATACATCTATGCGTTAAAAATAAATAATCATATGAAAATAGTAATAGAAATGCTTTTTCCATACTAGTACATAAATGAAGTTCTTTCATTTTTTTAATACATCCCATAAATTCATTATGTAATTCTACATTTTTAAATATACTTGACATTTGTTCTCTATCAAAATGAATAGAATTTTTTTGTTTTAAAAATGCAGTTTCCATATGTAATATTTGTAATAATTCAGCTTTATAAATAATATCAGCTAATTCCTCAAATTCTATCACATCATTTACATCAAAATTTTCGTTTTTATGATATTTTTCTCTTAGCTGAGAGTCGTAAAAACTATATGTACAAGAAATATTAATATTATACATATTATTTATTTATATTTGTACTATACTGCTTAATATTTATTTTTATAATTATATATATTTAGATGAATCATTGTTTTTACACCTTTTTACATTTCAAATGCCGATTATTTTATAAATTATTTTCTTTTATAAAATTACTTATATAAATACCATTACCAATATGAACAGTGCCATCACTTAAATCTTTTCTTAAATATCCATTTTCATCTATATAATTATTATAAATATCAAAGAATATATATTCTTTTTCAATACATTTTTCTTTTAATTTTTCGTTAAAATATAAAGAATATTGTTTTCGTTCTTCATCGGTTCCTAAATGTGGATATTCAGTTTCAGGATATCCATGTTTAAAAGTATAGTATTTTTGAATAGGTGGAACAACGTTATATACACATACATTTTTTAGTTTAACTTGTGAAATGGATATATTTAATTCAATTGCTTCAAAATAATTATCAACAATATTGTTTATAATATCTTGATATGTTGTTGTATCGGTTATGTGTTTATGAATATGACATCTACAATCTATTTCACCTAGACAAAAAACAATAGTGTCACCATCTTTAATATTAAATCCACGAATATCACATCTATTTAATTTTTCTTTCCCAAAACTATAACATAGAACTGGTCCTAAATGATGCGGTATTATTCCAGTCCAACCAATAACGGAATGACTATCTCCAATTGTATGAATTGACATATATATATATATATATAATTATTATGAAACGAGTGAAGATTATAAAATAACTACTGTTGAATATTATTTAGTAAAAAATAAAAACAAGAAAGCGAAAATTAAAAAATTATAAGGAGTAAAATAATCGGCGTTTTAAATGTCTAAAGGTGTATAAGGAAAATGAAAATCAATCAGATACATTGATTATTGCATTTGCAGGACATGGTATTCTTCTCGGCGGAATTCAGCGTTTTGAGTTTGTTAGTTTCTCGCAAAAATATTTTGAGAAAACAAGTAGATATTATTATGTAGATAAAAATAGAGATTTATTTCATAAAGGAATACCCGGGATTACAAATACCATAGATGAAACTGTAAATTATATTAAAAAAGAAATAGAACCTTATAAACATATTGTATGTTTAGGTGTTTCATCAGGTGGATACGCAGCCATTTTATTTGGTTCACTGTTGAAAGCAAATAGTGTAGTTGCTTTTATACCGCAAACAATTCGTCGTAATAAAACATTGGATGAAAAGTACAGAGATATAAGTCCATATATAAACAATTCAACAAATTATTATATTTATGGAGATTCTAGTATTACAAATGAACTTGATTATCATCATATTTCTCACTGCGAACGTATTTCACATCATTCAAATGTATTTTTAACTAGAAAAGAAAAAATGTAATATAAAACAAATGAGAGATAACGGAGAATTATATGCTATTATACAAAAATCTATAGAATATAATAATTCCAATGAATCTAATTTATATTTATGAAGTTTACACCTTTGCACATATAAATTGCCCAATATTGGGGAATTTATCAGTGTCAAAGGCAACGTTACCACGCACATTTTAAATGTGCGATGGTGTAATTGTCTTATATTTGTTTTTATAAGTACCAAATAATTTATCCCATAATGAAAATCGTTTGGAATAATTGCAGTTATTATGTGAATGGTGTAAAGTGTGGTCTTCTGCATATAAAGAAATATCTAATGCATTCGGTAACCAAATACATTGAGAGAAGGACCCACTAGGATATAATTTTTTACTAGAATGACCACTAATCTCAATAAATGATTTATAGGTTACAATTAAATTGAATTGAAACAGTGAAATATATGGAAACAGAAGCAACGTTATTATTTGAGGAATAGAGTTTGTGACAATTAAATCTGCAGGAGAATGGTAAAACGTTAAAATTGGCATTGGATAACTGTATTTATGATGTTTTTTATGTATATGAATGTATAAATATTTATTCATATGTAAAATCCGATGTGTCCAATAGTGAAAAAAATCAAAGATAACTTCAAATACAAACGACTTGGGTATAAAAAGTATGATATCATTATAAGTAATTGGTTGGTTTGCAATCAGTGTATTTTTAATGATAATATAAGTGATTGTTTCAATAGCCGTTGATGATACTAGATTCATTTCAAATTCATACTTATAATCCGACTCGTAATCTTCAATCTTCGTATACTTATTATTTATACTTTCTTTGTTTTTTAATGCATAATTGATATATTCAATTAAAATATAATTTCTGCTCAAAAATATTAACATAATAATAAAATAATTTATATACATATTTTTTAAATAATCAATTGCAGTAAATTCTAATAAACTTATACAAAAAATTAAACCATTAATGCAAATAAAATTATTTGCAGAGTTTTGCGATATCATGTTACTTATATTATTATATACATATTTTTATATAATAATACTTACTAGTAAATTAACTAGTAATAAAATAAATATTTGAGTATTTATACATATTGGTTATTGGTGTGTGCTGCATAATAATCACGGTCTCTAGTTAATTCGCGCGAAGGAACACCACCGCGAATCCATCCTTCAGATGCAACACCCTCAACACAATAAGCAGGGTTTGTAACGCGGTCCTTTACACTTGGCAATAAAGGCGTATTTTGATATTTAATATAACTCTTTTCCGCCAATTTATTGACACTGCGTTTGTTTGTTAACAGTTCCCCTTGTTGTATTTGTGCTTCCAAAATAGGGTCAACTGAACCGCGACCTAAATAAGGCACTGTTGCAAAAGGTCGTTGAAACAAATCAATCTTGCATTTTGGATGGGTTTGAATACTTCCAATGAGTAATTTTGAATTTTCATCTACTACACACCCTCCTGAGCCAACATTGCTAGGTCCATTATAGAATACACCTGGTTGAGAAGTCGCTAAAGCAATCGGATTCTTCATTGTACAGTCATTGATAAAATAGTTTTGCAATGTATAATTGCAAGATGCTACATTTTGAATTGTTTCTTGGTCTTGGAAGCATGTATCATTTCCAATTCTACTCATATTATCAAAAGTATAATTCGTAACAAATGCCATATATATACTATAGTATACATTATTTTTACTAAAGAAATGTATACTATTTTAATTAAAATATGTTAACTTTCCACTAATTCACTAATTCACTAATACAAATTATATCTAATATTATCTTGTATGCAAGCAAAAGCGTTACCGTCACGACAACTAGGCATATCACCATACAAATAATCAGCAAAGGCTCCTTGGTCATTTGGTATTTTTGTATTTGGCGTTGAATAAAATGACCACTGCGATTGGTCAAATTCAAATTGTTCGCCTAAATCTCCGAATAATTGTTTATTCGTATTTTTAATCCCAGGGTTCAGTGATTGAATCATTTTTTTTGTTGAAACATTAATATCTTCATAAACCTCTGTATTAAAAGATGGAGGTGCAGATTTTCTCGTTGGATTGTCCACAATCTCCGTAAGTAATACATTTCCTAATGGATTTTTTTTACTAGTAGGCATAAAATCAGATTTCAAAAAAGTTTGCAATGTATCTGGTGTAATGATTTTTCCTTCTGGCTGGCTCATATTAATTCCACTAAATCCTTCTTTAGACTCAAACAAGTCCTTGGTAACCTTCTGCTTTCTAGTTTGATAAAGAATACAGATAATAAACAGTGTAACGATACCAACGATAAGTATATTTCTTGACATGGTGCACATAAACCCAATAATAGTTAATAGTATTACTAAACGAGTAATTGAATTCAACTTTTCTTCAAAAGACATTGTTGTTAAAGGCCATATTTGATAAATATATTGTTTATTAAATAATATACTTGGTTCATTCGTCCAAAATGTACTTGTCATTATATATATATGAGTACTTAAATTATTTAATGTTATACTCTATTTATTATTTCTTCTTCTATTTATTATTCTTTTTCTTTTTTTTATCGGCAGTTGGTCTTGGGGTTTTTTCAACTTTTTCACCAGTTGAAAATATAGAAATTAGCTCATCATCAGTTAATCCAGGGGGCCTCATACTTTGTTCTTCTGCATTTTTTTCAGCCATCTTCTTTTCCTCCATTTTTTTTTCCATTTTTTTCATCATCTTTTGCTTCATTTCTTCTTGTTTCACCTTCTTTTCTAAATTTTGTTGCATTGCGTTCATATTTATTTTTGTATTTTTGCCAAGGCCAGCCATGCCAGCCATATTTTCCATTCCTAATTTACTTAGCATTTCTTGAATACTTCCCATTCCTGGCATACCCTTCATTTTATTCAACATATCACTTGCCTCTGTCATCAATTCATTTTCTGTAATATCTCCACTTTTCATCTTTGTATCCAACTTTTCACTAACACTTTTTGCTAAATTCATGAGTTTTCCAGGGTTGCTAAACAATTTTTGAAATACATCCTTTACATCAGTAACATTTTCCATATCCATATTTAAATTTTGTGATGTTTCCTCCGCAATTTCTCTCGCAAGGTCTCCTAGTTTCCCTCCCATCATATTATGGATGTGTCCGTGAATATCTTCAGCAGATGGAATATTTACGCTAGGTGTTTCTGTTCCTGAATCAGTTGCTATATTTTCAAAAATTTCTTGCATATTTCCAAGAGTCTCTTCCAACTTATTTTTAAACTCTTCTTCGTTAATGTTATCAAATAATGCAGATGTATCTCCCAACGAATTCTTATTGCGAACGCATCCAATAATACATATTAATAACATCTGTAAGTATTTCCACATAGTCTCTCTAGTATTGTCACTTATCTCGCATTTCCATAAGTATTTAAAACTGATTCCTGGTAAAAATTCGGTATTTACCGATGATTCTGTATTAAAAATTTCAGTCTTTTGGTATAAAATATCACATAATCTCTCAGGAAATACCTTAAGACAGTGTTCAAATATACATCTAATTTTTTTATCAGATTCATCTTTACTATCTGAATCCAAAATCCACCACTTATTAATAATGGACTCATACTCTGGAAAAGTAACTAAAATATCCCGAATAAAATCCTTCATTATTTTTGTAAATTCTTCAGGAATTGTTACTAGTTCTTTATTAGATTCTTCCATTATTATATATGTTTGATATAAATTATTATTTTTAAATCAAACTAAATAAATATAATATATTATTGATGTTATTATTATTATTATTTTTACAAAGAATGGTATAATACCGACAATTTTTTCAAATTTTGGAGATATTTCATCACTTTCTTTTGTTCTTCCGGATTCATCATCTTAACAGGATTTCTCAATCTATTGATTGCTTCCATAATTTTATCAGAATTTTCAGCATTTGATAAATCTTCTGAGTAGTCCTTATTGATGAAAAAACTTACATCATCCTGGTCAATAATATCTTGATACTTCTCAACAACATATTTATGCCATATTTTAATAATCATTTTTGGGTTTGCCTTTCTAATTAAGATAAATGAATTTTTTGCAGCTGCAATATCTGCATCTTCGGGAAAAACTGTACAAATATCATTCACGAACTCAATATAGTGGTCATTAAAAGCTGTTAATATTTGTGATGCCATAATTATAATTTATATTTATAATAACTATTTTTTTAAGTTATTACTCTTTCTATTTATTTTCTTCCAGATAATGAAGATAGTTCTTGTTCACGCTGTTGTTGCAATTTTTCAACAGTCATCTCTTGAGGCATTTTTGATTGTTTATAATCATGGTCATCACTCGGTGTGCTGATTGTATCTGAATAATTGAGAGACACATAATTATGCATTTGTCTTAATCCCCCGTTTCCTTTGGCTTCCAACTCAGATGAATCCATATCTAAAAAACTAAAATTATCTGATACAACAGAACCTCCTCCACCTAAAGCGAATGCCATAGGTTCCATATTATTACTAGTAGCTTGACGAGTAATGACTTCCTGTTTAGGTTTCAAGTAACTGTATATATTATCTCCATAAAGAACTTGGTAATTCTCATTTAATAAAAGCAGGGCTGGTACCTTTGTCACATGTTCCGGCATAATTATTTTTTGTCCATTCTCTAAAACAATATATATTTTATTATCTGTACCTTTTGTTCTTTTATCAATACATATAAAATGCATATCTTTGCTTACTTGACTTTTTGAAACAACTTGTAAAAGTTTTTTTGAATGTTCGCAAAAATTACTATAATAAATAATAGAACTCATTAATCTATAATAAGTTTATTCAATGATTATTTTAACTCATTTTAACTTGATTTTATTTCTAAAGTATTTAGTAAAAGCAATATATTCATTTTAACCTATAATAAAAAATTATATTTCTCCATAAAAAAATTGATTACATAATACTATATTAAATAGTATTTATTTAATATAGACAGAATGATTCCTCGCATTGAACAGCTAACTGAAAATGGAAATATGCTTACTTTTACGTTGAAGGATGTAAATGTAAGTTTAGCAAATGGGCTTCGCAGAACTATCTTGTCCGATATACCAACAGTAGTATTTAAAACAAGTCCACACGAACAAAATAAGGCAAATATTATTATGAATACAACTCGCTTAAATAATGAAATTTTGAAACAGCGTCTAAGTTGCATTCCTATTTATATTTCGGACCTCAAGATGCCATTGCAAGATTATATTATGGAAGTCAATGTTGAAAACTTGACAGATACAATCATGTATGTAACAACCAAAGATTTTAAAGTAAAAAATGTTACAACAAACCAGTTTTTAAAAGAAGAAGACAGACAAAAAATATTTCCACCAGACCCAGTAACAGGTTATTATATTGATTTTGCTAGATTGCGTCCAAAGATTTCAGAAGAAATACCTGGTGAACGATTGCATATTATTTCAGAATTTTCCATTAGCAATGCCAAGGACGATGGAATGTTTAATGTTGTTTCCACGTGCTCGTATGGATTTACACAAGATGATGTTCATATTGAAGAAATTTTAGCCAAAAAAGCACAAGAATGGAAGGATAAGGGACTAACAAAGGAAGAAATTCAATTTGAAACTACAAATTGGCGTCTATTAGATGGTCAACGTGTTGTAAAACAGAATAGTTTTGACTTCCAAGTTCAAACACTTGGTGTCTTTACAAATCAGTACATTATTCGCACTGCATGTGATATCTTAGTTGAAAAGTTACAGTTATTGGACACTGTTGTTGAAACTGATGAACTCACTATTATATCTTCAGACAATACAATGAAACATTGTTATGATGTTACTTTAAAGAATGAAG
>Ga0209188_1002000_pt1 | contig 15524 bp, 17 predicted proteins | sample C_130625_EF_Meta_FD_187307 | JGI IMG/M metagenome (GOLD analysis project Ga0209188, IMG submission 187307) | Freshwater microbial communities from Lake Croche, Canada to study carbon cycling - C_130625_EF_MetaG (SPAdes) (version 2) | ecosystem: Environmental > Aquatic > Freshwater > Lake...
AACAACTCGAGTACCGTTGTTTTCTCTAACCACTGCTTCCGCAGGAATCGCAGGATAAGGCTCTGGTTTAGTAATTTCAATATTAAAACTAGCTAACATTTGCGGTTTTAACTCACGCTCAGGATCGCGTATTTGAGCGTATAGAGTTAAACGGCGAGTCACAGGATCAACTGAATCACCTACATAAACAATTTTTCCTGGGAAAAGTTTATATTTATAAGCCTGAACTTTTACAATCACACTTTGCCCAATTTTGTAAAAAGGAGCCTCAGATTCTGGGACTTGAGCAACCATCCACAGGTTTGTTGTATCTGAAACAGTTATAGGTGCAGGAGCCACTCCCGGCTGAACCAGTTGACCAGTTGCAGCATTTCTTGTAATAACGCGGCCGTTAATCGGGCTTTTTATACTGAGTTCTGTATCCACTTTTCTTGCGTTAACTACCAGATCAATTTCTGTGTCAGAAAATCCAAATAAAGCCATCGATTTTTTTGCAGCAACAAAATTTGCTTCCGCAGTTTGCTGCTCTGAGATATTTTGCTCTAACTCTCGCTGAGAAATACTCTTAAATTCATATAAGTCGCGTGCACGCTTCAATGTGTCATTGGCTTGCTTGTAAATACCTGCGGCAGATAATAAAGCAGAAGAAGCCTGTGCAACATCTGGGGATAAAACTGTATATAGAGTTTGTCCTTTTTTAACATCATTTCCAGCCTCGACTAAAACCTTGTTGATACGCCCTTGATAGGGTGAAAAAACATCTGCCGTTTTATACTTATCAAAATCAATGATTCCAACTGCTTCACGAAGTTCTTGAAAATCGTAACTAGCAACCAGGCCAGTCTTAATTTCTTTTGCTTGTTCCACAGAAATTTGAACTGTATTTTCTGCACTCGGCTTTTCGACCGGGGTAGGCTTCTTGTTAAGGCCTTGCAAAAGATGAACAAAGCCCCAAATCAATAATGCCAAAACTATCACTCCAAGGCAAATCATCAGGGCTTTGTTTCTAGTTAAATTCTGAATAGCTGGAGAATTTTTTAAATCTCGGAAAGATAATTTTGAATTATTATCAGTTTCATTCATTGAAACACCACTCTGTTCATTGGAAGATAATGTAAATTAAGTATTACTGTAAACATCTCAGATAATAGCTCAGTTTTGAGACAAATCCCTCGATTTGGAAGTTGTGATCCTTACTTTATTACTAAAATGAAATATTGCAATCTTAAAATAATGCTTTTAGACGTCAAATTTAGGAAAACTTATGTCTCAAATGAATCAAGATGATGATCAAAATTATGTTTTAGGGATTGTAGGTGCAATTATTCTAGCGATTTTGGTCGGGGTGGTAAGCCTGAGTATCAACGCCTCGGATTCTATGAATGCCACAAATCCAACTACTAAATCTGAAACGAAGAATCCTATCCAATTAGGCAATTTTGATTTTTCAGTTTCGAATGGAAAAATCACTCTGACTGGCGATGTGGTCGATGAGAAAGCTAAAATGAGCCTTCTTAACCCTGCCAGACTCTTATGGGGAAATGATAACGTTGTAGATCAGTTAACGATTAAACCTGAATCACCAAGATTTTGGTGGAATGTAAAACCTTTTGAAGTCTTATCTAAACTCAAGGCAGTCCCCCAATTTAGTCTTCATTTGGGAAATAAGATGATTTCTGGAAATGCAACTGTAGGCACTGAAGAACATAAAAACAACTTACTAACTGGCCTTAAAAGTTGGTTTACTTCGGACTCTCAATCTGATGTAAGCGTTAGTGTTGATTCTCAATTGGCAAAAGAGCCTCTTGATGCAAATACCCTTTTAAATCTTCAAATTGAATATGCCACTGGCGCCTCGGAAGTTCCTGACTCTGTAAAACCAATTCTTAATCAAATTGCCGATATCTTAAAAAGTGACTCGAACAAGATATCTATTAATGGCCACACAGATAACGTTGGCAATCCCGAAGAAAACAAGGTTCTTTCACTAGCTCGCGCAGATAAAATTAAAGCTTATTTAGTGAGTCAAGGAGTTGATGACCCTCAGTTAAAAACTGCTGGTTTTGGTGATTCAAAGCCAATTTCTGAAAACGACTCAGACATCGGTAAAGCTAAAAATCGCCGTATCGAATTCTCTAGTCAATAATCATAGGGGAGGATTCTAAGAGTCTTCCCCTTTAATTGACTACTTCGGAAAAGTGTCTATTAGAATAACACTTTTAGCAGAGAAAATTTATGTCGAACTCTTTCCATTCTTATGAGCCCAAAAATGGCCACGGTTTACCTCATGACCCCTTTAAATCGATTGTGGGGCCTCGTCCGATTGGGTGGATCGCAAGCCAAAGCAATGAAGGCATCCTTAATTTAGCTCCATACAGTTTTTTTAATGCTTTTCATGCATCCCCGCCAATTATTGGTTTTGCTAGTACAGGCTACAAGGACTCTGTTAATAACATTTCTCAGACAGGTGAATTTACTTGGAATTTAGTCACCTTGGATTTGGCTGAACAAATGAATGCTACCTGTGCGGAAGTGCCTCCAGAAGTGAATGAGTTTGAGTTGGCAGGATTAACCCCTTTGGCCTCATCGGTGATTCAAGTTCCGAGAGTTGCACAAAGTAAAGTGTCTTTTGAGTGTAAGTTAACTCAAATAATTCATATGAAAAACGCTGAAGGTAAGGAATTATCCAGCTGGTTAACTTTAGGTGAGGTTGTTGCTGTTCATATAGCAACAGATTTACTCAAAGATGGGATTTTTAATACGGCAACGGCTAATTTCATTCTTCGAGGTGGTGGGCCAGCCGATTACTTCAAAATTGGACCTGAACAATTATTTAAAATGTATCGCCCAAAATAAAACGAGGGATAAATCCCTCGTTTTTAAGCTTTACAAACCAAAGTATTTTTAATTGATTTGTTGGATTCCGCATAAGATCCAACCACTGGAACTGTCCATCGGTTTTAACCAATTCCAAACCTCAGCAAACTCTTCGACTGGTCCATTTACTTCTTCTCTTATGGAACCTGAAAATCGAACACTTGCCAAATACTCATGATTCTCTTCTTCAACAGCCAATAAATCAGCGGCTAAAGTTAATACTTGTGTATAGCTAATTGCCGTTGTCCTTGAGAGCATATCTTTACGTAATTCAGCGAATAACTCAGGGCTTGTATACTCTTTTAGAACATCGATATTTTGCTGATCAGAGGCCTCTTGAAGTTGTATAAATATTTTCTTGGCGTTTTCTAAAAAATTTTCTTTATCAGCAAATGAATTTGGCGTTAAATTCGCTTGAACACTTGTTGGTAAATTACTTTGGGTTGGCTCTTGAATAAGGGGCATCTGATTAGATGTTGGCATCGTTTGTAATGGTGATGCACTAGATGGAGCACTTGCTTGAGAATAATTTCCAGAATTGGTTGAAACATCAGATTGTTGGAAATTCATGCCAGGAATACCAGTGCTTAATGAGGGTGATGAGGCATTGCGGCTCATGAACTTTCTAAACAACCACATTCCAATAAGTGCAACAGCAAGTACCATGAGTAATGAAGAGAGCATGGATCCCATCTCCGCACCCATTCCTAAATGTGAGAATAAATAGCTTAAACCAATACCTGCGGCGATACCACCTAAAATTCCGCCCATTCCACCAAAACGACTTGGCGCTGGTGCTTGAGGAGCAGCTGGGTTTGGTGCCGATGGTTTTGGTGCGGCATTAACTGGTGCAGCAGCAGGTTTAGCCGGTAGAGCACTTTGGTTATTTGTGACCGTGTTTGATTGTCGTCCCATACTAGATCCGCTACCCATTTTTTTGGCTTCAACGACAGTTCCGCTTAACAAAATGGTTGATGTAATTGCAACAATCGCTACAGCTTTTAAATAGCTCAAATTCATTATTTACTTCTCCTAAGAAATATAATTAAGAATCATTAGATACTATATTGAATAATTTGTCATTAACCCTTTACCCTATAAGGGTTTTCATTATCAATAACAGGTTTGAGATTCATCTATTGACACCGACTTTTATATTGTGAAATTGAAGTAAATAGACTTTTTTCAGTTACAACATATTTGAATACCAATTTCTCATGAGAGGATGGGTTGATTTTAAGTAGCTCAGTAAAAAGTATGAATAAAGAAATACTTATAACTACTCTAAAGGAATTCTTTCTTAAAAAATCAATGTAATACTATCGATACAATTCAACTCTTAGATTAAATCGCTTAGGAAGACGATTGAAAAGTATTTTAAAAATTATTTTGGGTCTTTTTCTTGTCATTCAATCCTACTTCTTTGTTCAAGTGGTCTGGTATTTAGAGTTCAATCCTAAAGAAACAGCATTTATGCGTGCGGAAAAAAATCGTTTAAGTTCTCTCAACCCGCCTCAAGGAATCACTCAGAAATGGGTGCCTTATGAAAAAATGTCCCTATCTATTAAGAAAGCAGTGATTGCTTCAGAGGATGCAAATTTTACTGTTCATGATGGTGTGGATTGGGATGCTTTAGAAAAAGCCGCAAAAGAAAATGCTGCTAATGGAAAAATTAAACGTGGGGGCTCAACAATAACGATGCAACTCAGCAAGAATTTATTTTTATCTGCACAGCAAAGCTATATTAGAAAAGCACAAGAAATGCTTATTACGGGAATGCTCGAAGTCGTTCTAAGTAAAAAACGTATTTTAGAAATCTACCTTAATGTCGCCGAATGGGGTGTAGGCATTTTTGGTATTGAAGCCGCTGCAAGGCACTATTTTGGAATTTCTGCTGCACAGCTAAGTCCACAACAAGCGGCATGGTTAGCTGCTATTTTGCCAGCCCCTAGAAGATTTGATCAAATGAGAAATTCACCTATGGCAACTCGTAAAGCAAATATCATTGTTTACCGCATGCGAATGGTGAATGTCCCCTAAACCTTATAATTAATCTAATTTGATGTTGCCTTTTGCAAATACTGCTTGCCAACGATTTGTTTCCTGGCGGATAAATTGTGCAAATTCTGTTGGAGAGTCGCCTACTGGCTCTAATCCTAGCTCATTCATTGTTTTAATTACTTCAGGATCTTTCATTGCAATCAGGACACTTCTTTGAATCAACTGAATTTTATCTGATGAGGTTTGTTTGGGCGCTGAGAGTCCAAACCAATTTTTTAATACAAATCCTGGAAGAGACTCAGAGACAGTAGGTATCTCAGGCAATATTGATAATCTTTTAGTATCTGTGGTTGCAAGCCCTCTTAGTCTTCCTGCCTTTAAATATGGCAATCCAATTGCCACAGCCTCAAAAGTAAGTTGTACCTGTCCACCAATCACATCCGTGATACTTGGAGCACTTCCTTTGTAGGGGACATGAATCATCTTAATACCTGCAGCATCATTAAAAATTTCTCCAGCCATATGCGGCAGTCCACCATTACCACTCGATGAAAAATACACTTTTCCTGGATTTGCTTTGGCATAACTGATTAATTCAGGTACGTTTTTAATTGGCAATTGTGGGTTAATAAAAATAATAAATGGTGAAGAGGCTACCTGAGTAATTGGGACAAAATCTTTTTGTACGTTATAAGGTAAATCTTTAACCATGGCAGGGGTAATACTGTAATTACCTAATGTTCCTAAAAATAATGTATGACCATCTGGTTCAGCATTGGCGACAAATTGCATACCAATTACACCCCCTGCGCCTCCTTTGTTATCAATTACCACTGGTTGGCCAATTTCTTTAGATATTTTTGGAGCTAATACTCTTCCGAGTGTATCAATGGCCCCACCTGGAGGAAATCCAATCACGATATGGACGGGCTTGTTCGGATAGCTCTGTGCAGACGACGTACAATGAAAAATCACTATTAAAAAACAAATAGTGCTTTGTTGAAGTAGTTTAAAAAGTGTCAAATGGCCTCCAAGTATTTATAGAATAATGCTTCTATATAATAACAAGCATTAGATCAAATACTCGACTTATCGTTATACATTGGAGACTTTTATGAAAAACCGGATTGAGGTGTATGCTGGCACTGCCGGACATTCAGTATGGTTTAGCAGTGATGAAGGTCAAAGTTTTGTTCACCCCAACAGTCACTCTGGAATGTATCTTGAAGCCAGAGCTTGGTGCTTCTCAAGTCATTCCAAACAGCCTGAATTTTTGCTTTGTGGAACAGATATGGGTTTATTCCAGTGGGACGAAAACCTAACACGCTGGAAACTTCTCCAGAGTCCAATGCAAGATATTTGGGCTTTAGCACAAGACCCTAAAAATCCAAATATTATTTTTGCTGGATCAAGACCAGCAGAACTCTATCGTTCAATCGATGCAGGACTGACTTGGGGGAAAATTGATATTGCAGATCTTGCCTCTTTTTCAACTATTAATATGGGGCCAACCCGTTTTACTCAAATTTTATTTGACCCAATTGAACCCGGTATGATGTGGGCTACCGTTGAGATTGGCGGCATTTTTCAAAGTAGTGATTATGGATCTACTTGGAAAGAGGTTTCAGATGGACTTATTTCAATAGATGTTCATGGCATATGTGTCACTCAAATGCCTAATGGTATAAAAATTATTTATGCAACAACTAATCAAGGTCTGCATCGCTCAATCAATAATGGTACCAATTGGGAATTTGTGCTGCTAGATTCTGATTGGCAATATACTCGCGCAATTGTTACTCAAATAGATGACCCTGCAACCATTTGGCTTTGCAACGGCAATGGTCCGCCAGGGAATACCGGGAAACTTCTCAAAAGTTCTGATTATGGATATACATGGGCCGAAGTAAAGTTACCTCAATCGCTCAATTCCACTCCATGGTGTATTGCCATGCACGAATCCAATACTAGGTTACTATTTCTTTGTACCAACTTAGGACAATTATTTAAAAGCATGGATAAAGGAATCACTTGGGAGAGGTTACCTCATGAATTTGGTGAATTGCGGGCTCTTCATTGGCGCACAACTGAATATAGCGAAGATCGACCACTCCATTCAATAACTATTCGTCGTCCTCCAACAACAAAATAATTAAATAAGAATGAATATATCTACAAATCCACTTAAAGTCATGCTAGTTGTTCCTGAAAACAATACGACGATGCATCAAGAGCTTTTACATTGGTTACCCTGCGGATCATCATGTGAGGTCGTAAGAGTACCCAGAGGAAAAGGTTTACTTACAACTGAATCTCTTCCTGCCTATAAAAACGCCACGATAGAAGTTTGTGAACAATCCGCCAATGATGCATTCGATATTGTTGCTTATGGTTGTACTGCTGCTGGCTTTATTTTGGGGCCTGAGGGTGATCGTGAGATGGCACAAAGAATCAGTGAAGTTACAGCTAAGCCTGTTGTTACTACCGCCCACTCTATGGTGAAAGCTCTTCAAGAAATTAGCGCAAAGAATATCTCCTTATTAACACCCTACCAAGATCATGTAAATGATCAGTTAAAACTCTTTCTTGAATCTGGCGATATTCATGTTCAACATTTTGATAGTTTTTATGCTCAGGATGTCATCGCACTAGGAAAAATTACAGCAGAACAGGTTCAAGAAAAAGCCAAAACTTTATTTTCTGATGATATAGATGCCCTCTTTATTGCATGCTCACAATTGCCTACTCAAGAGGTTCTCAATCCTTTATCTTCACTTTTAGGCAAACCCGTCTTATCCTCAATACAAGTAACAGCTCAATATCTCACTCAACATTTCTCATAAAAAATTATTCTCATGAAAAACATTTTTCAACTTCCCGCCATACTCTGTTTTGTAGTTCTTTGTAGTGTTACCAACTTGGGTTATGCCCAAAACAACAATTGGCCGAACAAAGTCATCAAGATTGTTGTGCCATTTGCACCAGGATCATTTACTGATACTGCCGCTAGAGTAATTGGGGCAGAAATAACCAAGCACGCTGGGCAAACTGTCATTATCGACAACAAAGGTGGAGCAGGTAGCACCCTAGGTACTGATGCTGTAGCAAAATCAGCACCGGATGGATACACTTTTTTACTAACCGATAATTCATTTGCTGTATCTACAGCTCTTTATGAAAAATTACCTTATCAACCTTTGAGAGATATTAGTCCAGTATCTCTAGTTGCTGATGCTCCAGCGGTTTTAGTAAGTCGCCTTAACTTGCCACAAAAGAATTTAAAAGACATTGTACAAACTGCACGTGCAAATCCCAATTCTTATAACTATGGTACTGGTGGTATTGGTTCTTCGGCACACCTAGCCATGGAGGCATTCCTCGTTCAAAATAATCTCAAAATGACGCATATTCCCTTCAAAGGAATAGCTAGTGCAATTGTTGATGTAGTAGCAGATCGTGTAGATTTAGCGATAGGTAGTGTTGGCTCAACTGCGCCTTTTATTCGTGAAGGAAAATTAAATGGGATAGCGATTAGCGGCAATCAAAGAAACCCTTTATTTCCGCAGGTTCCCACCTTTACACAAGCTGGTTTTCCAAACTATAAAATGACGTATTGGTTTGGTGTGATGGCACCAGCTGGGACTCCTAATGACATCATTGAAAAAATGCATCAAGAAATCGTTCATGCTATTCAAACACCTCAAGTGATTGAAGTGTTTAAAAATGCTGGGGTAAATCCAACCTCCAACTCTCCTGCTGAGTTCTCAAAAATGATTCGAGATGAAAGCACTATGTGGTCTGAAATCATCAAAAAATCTGATATTAAAGCAAATCTTAATTAACCTCATATAAGGAATTCTATGTCTTTTAATCCTGCCGAAAAGGTTCAATTTACCGCTCCGCCACTTGCCTGTGATGCCCACTTTCATGTCTTTGGTCCAGCAGATTTATATCCTTATGGCTCAGATTTACGTTATGCGCCGCCACACGCCCCCCTTGAAGAATACCTTCAACTTGCAAAGCATTTAGGGATTACAAGATATGTCTTTGTGCAACCCAGTGCCTATGGTCGAGATAATTCCTGTATGTTAGATGCCATGAAAATTATTGGCACTCAAAAATGTCGAGGCATTGTTGATATTGATGAAAATGCTCCAGATGCATTAATGGCCTCAATGAATGATCTTGGTGTAAGAGGAGTAAGAGTCAATGTGAGCCCCGTGTTTCCTCAAACATCTGGACTTGCAGACCAATTAAAATCTCGAATCGAACTTCTTGCTAAACGATGTTCTGAAATTGGTTGGCATCTAGATTTTTTATTACCAGGTTGGTTAACTGCAGAATTAATACCTGTTTTACAAAAGCTAGAACTTCCTTTCTCCATGGCACATATGGGTATGAATCTTGCAAAAGATGGTGTTGATACTCCAGCTTTCAAAAACTTTTTAAATTTATTAAAAGATCCTAATGAACTCGCCTATGCAAAATTTACAGGTATTTATAGAATGTCTAAAACACCTGGCTTTATCGATGCTGATCCTTTAGCAAAAGCAATTATTGAAGCAGCTCCAAGGCAAATTATTTGGGGCAGTGATTACCCTCATTTGTCCTTTGGTGAAAAAAGCTCAGTTGAACTCTTTAACTTATTAGGGCGTTGGACTGACCAAGATAGTATTAGAAAGCTCATTTTAGAAGACAATCCGGCGCGCTTATTTGGTTTTTAATATTGGATTTGTTTAATTTGCTTTGCTTTTTCTGCAGCTATTGACATTAAGAAAGCCATGTCAGTTCCTGCAGAAACATACCTAGCGCCTAACTTTACATACTTTTCAACTAAGTCAGGTCTAGAGGATAAGCCTCCCACCCCACACCACTTTCCATGTTTTTGACATAAGTTGATGGTTAGTCGATAAGCCTCATCTACTAGAGCATGATCATACTGTCCAGTGATTCCCATATCAGCTGTTAAATCGTTTGTACCAATCAATACAATATCAACTCCTGGCGTAGAAATGATTTCTTCCGCTTGATCGAGAGCTTGCTGACTTTCAAATTGAACAATAACAACTGTATTTGCGTTCAGGATAGGGTAGGACTTTGTAGCCGGAAGTGAATGATACCCCAAGTGAGGCAATGCTCCTGCTGCAGATCTCTCACCCATGGGTGGAAACTTCGCATACTTTACAACTTCCTTAGCTTCTTTGGCAGATCGAATATGCGGAGCTATGATGCCTAAAGCTCCAATATCTAATACTCTAGAAATCCACTCCGGTGTATTTGCCGGTACCCGAACAAATGGTGCCAATCCAATACTTAAAGCTGCCATACAGATTTGACTGGTAGTTTCTAAAGAAAAACTACTATGTTCTAAATCAATATAGATTGAGTCAAAGCCAGCTGTTTTAGCCATTTGAGCAATTTCAATCCCCTTTACCATTCGCACCGTCATAGACGACACCAACTCGTTATTTTTTAACTTTTTCAAAAAATAATTTGTTAATAGATTCTCATCTGGTGTATTTTGAATAGTCATTTTTATCTCCTGAATAAGTATTCATCAATTATCATCCAAATGATATTGCTTGATATCAATTCAGCTAAAATGGTTTGCTTAAACTATTATTTAAATGAGACAAATTTGAAAAATATCCTATTCAGTACCCTTCTCTTTCTCAGCACACTCAGTTTTGGGCAAGCTTACCCCAACAAGCCCGTAACGATTATTGTCACCTATGCTCCTGGAGGTCTTGGAGACCTTTTAGCAAGACAACTTGCTGAACAATTAACTCTTAAAACAAAACAATCGTTTATTGTTGAAAATAAACCTGGTGCTACCGGTGCACTTGGAACACGCTATGTAACAAAAGCGAAACCAGATGGTTACACTCTTCTTCTTGGACAAACTGGGGAAATGGTGATTAATACCATCGTTAGTAAAGATTTAGGTTATGACCCCTATCAAGATCTGAAGCCTGTTGCTCTAGTTGGTGAAGTACCTCTAACCTTAGTTGCCCCTTTAAATTCTCCATACAGTTCTCTTCCAGAATTTATCAAATTAGCTAAATCACAACCCAATAAATTTACCTATGCATCCTCAGGAACTGCCACTCCAGGTCATTTGGCTGGAGCATCTTTAGCACAATTGACTGGTGTTGAGATGACCCACGCACCTTACAAAGGGGCTGGACCTGCGATGACTGATATTTTGGGTGGGCACGTCAATATCTTTTTCGCTAGCACACCTTCAGTTGTTCAATTTGTTGAAGGTAATAAATTAAAAGCACTCGCAGTATCTTCACCTAAAAGAATGGGTATTTTTCCGCAAATTCATACAGTTGCAGAGGATATTGGCAAAGAGTTTAGCTTTACTCTCTGGGGAGGTATATTTGCCCCCGCAGAAACGCCTGAGCCAATCCTTCAATCACTCAATACAATAATCAACCAAATATTGAATGACCCTCAATTTAAAAAACAATTTGAAAAAGATGGTATCAATATCAAACAAAATACTAGAGAGGATTTTGCTCAGTTTCATCGTGCTGAACTCAACAATTACAAAAAAAGTCTTCAATCAATCAACCTAAAATTAGAATAAATTTATGAGAATTATTGTTATTCCTGGGGATGGCATCGGTCCCGAAACAATGGCTGTTTGCACACAAGTTTTAGAAACGGTTTCAGACAAACTCAATCTTCAGTTGCAACTAGTTCCTGAGATTGCAGGCCATGATAGTTTGAAAAAACACCATGCAACTGTCACCCCAGAATTACTTGCAAAAGTAAAGGACGCTGATGGTCTCATGCTTGGACCAATGGCTACGTTTGACTTCAAAGATGAATCTAAAGGTGAGATTAACCCTTCCAAATACTTCCGTAAGCAATTAGATTTATATGCCAATATTCGTCCTGCGAAAACTTTTCCAAATATTCCCACACGCATGAATCCTTTTGATCTTGCCGTAGTTCGGGAGAATACTGAGGGATTTTATTCAGATCGAAATGTGGAGTCAGGCAATAGTGAGATTTTGGTAACTCCTGAAGTCGGTATTGCTCTTCGAAGAATTACGCGACTTTGTTGTGACCGTATAGCGAAATCAGCTTTTGAATTAGCGATGACGAGAAAAAAACATGTGTCTATTGTTCATAAAGCAAATGTTTTAAGAATTACCGATGGTATGTTTATGGATAGTTGCTATAACATGGCAAAAAACTATCCCGAAGTCACTGTTGATGAATTTATTGTAGATGCGATGATGGCTCATGTAGTGCGAAATCCTGAACGTTTTGATACGATAGTGACGACAAATATGTTTGGGGATATTCTCTCTGACTTAACTGCAGAGTTGTCGGGAAGCCTTGGCTTAGGGGGATCTCTCAATGCTGGGGACTTATATGCAATGGGACAAGCCGCCCATGGTTCCGCACCAGATATTGCAGGAAAAGATATTGCTAATCCTTTTTCCCTAATTACCTCTGCAAGTATGCTCCTGAACTGGTTAGGGCAAAGGCATCAACTTCCCTCTTATACCCAAGCTGCGAAATTAATTGACCGGTGTATGGAGCAAGCGATTGACGCCATGGAAACGACCAGAGACATTGGTGGATCTCTGGGGACATCTCAAACTGGCAAATTATTTATTGAGCGCCTACAAGCATCTTAAGTTTTAAGAGTTTATGTTTTTTCTTAAGGGGTCTAGTAAACCTCTTAATTGATTATGATCCAAGGTAAACATCAACTCAAGCAACTCCCCTAATTCCCCCTTGGGGAATCCCTCTCTTGCAAACCATGCCAAATAATGCCCCGGCAAATCCGCAATTTTTCTACCTGCGTATTTGCCGTAAGGCATTTCCCATTCAACTAATTTAATCAATGATTCTGGCTGCAATGGAATAATCTAGCAATGTTAATATGTTTCAAGGAGTAATTCAAATGACAAATGATCAAGCACCATTTTTACCTGGGCAAAAATTACAACACTTAAAAACAGGTGGGTTTTATCGCATTTTACACTTAGCAAAAATTGAGGCCACATTAGAAGATGCTTATGTTTATGAAGCGCTTATCAACCATACCATCTGGATTAGACCCAAGTTGGAAATGGAGGATGGACGATTTATTCCTATAATAGAAAACAATTAAACCAAAGGAGACCAACATGCCCCTAAAATTTATGGAACATATTCTTATATTGACTCATGATCCTGAGGGAACAAGGGATTGGTTTTGTAATAACCTAGGTTTTGTGAGTGGTTACCACCCAGAATTTGGCTTTCCAGTCTATTGGTTGTATATCGGGGAACAAGATGTTGTTCATATTGGTAAAGCCAAATTCTCTGATCACCAAGATGTCTATTTGAGCACTCCTCAGGATGAGGCTAACAAAGATTATTCTGGTGGTGGCAGCCTTGGCTCAGGCCGTATCGACCACGTCTGCTTTAATTGCACCGGAATGCTGGAATTTATCGAGCGCTTACAAAAAAATGGTGTGGACTTTAGCGAAAGAAAAGCGCACAACTCCAACTTATACCAATTGTTCATGCGCGAACCAATTAATGGTATCAAAGTAGAACTCAACTTTTCTGCTCAGGAAGCTATCCTTGCAGGTCGTGTTCCTAGCTGGACCGATGAAGGTGCAACGACTTAATCAATCCCCGTTCTTTTAAAAAGAGCTTTTGATTTTTCAGATTGCAAATACTCTATCAATTGAAGAGTTTCTTTAGGATGTTTTGAAGTTTTCATTACAGCCCCAGAGTAGTTCGTATAATTTTGATACTCATCTGGTAATGGTCCGGAAAGAACTACTCCTTTGGACTCATTGAGTTTGATTTCAGCGATAGCACCAAATCCAATTTCATTTCCAGAACCTCGAATCACACGCTGTATTGCATCATCACCATTTACAAAACGTTCAGTTTTACTCTCTAATTTCTCAGCTAATCCAATTTTTTTAAATAATTGATCAATATATAAACCAGTTGATGCTTTGTTATAAATAAGACGATCGGCCTGTAAAACTGCATTTCGGAATGACTCTGGGGTATTCATTGGTGAGAGAGTATTTCCCTTCTTCACCATAATACCCACTCCCCCTTTCCCAAGGAGCGCCATCGTGCCATCAACTAACTTCGCTTGATTTTCTGGTCGAGTCATTAAATTAGTAGCGGTCAACATTAAATCACCCGGCACATTTTCAGTTAATTTTTGCTGAAGCTGAGGGGCTGTTCCATATTCAATCACTAAGCGATTTCCTGTACTAGCTTCAAAATCTTTAGCTAATTCATGAAATGCGGCTTCAAATGGGCCGCCACTAAAGACTTTTAATTCAACAGCAAAAGATAAATTATTGAATGCAATCAACATTCCAATGAGGATGGTTTGAAATATTCTTTTCACGATATTCCTTAAAAGTGTTTTGCAATTTCTGGGTCAAATTTTCCGTCAATTAAGACAAACAATACTTTACATGGCTTACCGGATCGATTCGCCCAAGCATGATTCGTTCCTCTTTCGACTAAAAAGTCGCCTGTTTTCATCAAACGTTCCTCTTTGTCTAAAACAATATAAATCTCACCTTCCAAAATAAGTGCGTAATCAACTGACTCTGTACGGTGCATCAAAGGATGGCCACCTGCACGATAGGTAGATGCTTTATCTGTCCCCATTGCCCCAAAAGCAGTTTTGGCCCCATCGTTATCTAGTTTTTTTAACCACTCACCTTCAGGTCCAAATTCAATAATTCTGACTACAGAGCCATTTTTAGGTGGTTCAAGTTGTAATGGTGCAGAAGTAGGATCAGCATCATTATTAATTGGCACCGGAGTTTCATGGGTGACCCATAAATTCGTTAAATAGAATCCTTCGCGTTTTGGATTCGTATGAACTGAAGGCGCTGCGCCATCATCAGTAAAAACAGCATTCCCCTGATCGTCATGTCCCGTAACGATTCTTCTCACATAACCCTTCACATTTTCCATGGATTGCCTCTATATTTATAGTTAATGAATTTTACAAATATTATATTTTTTAATGATCTTTAGAGATATTGTATTTCGTTTGGATAAGGGTAAATTAGTATTTGAAAATCATCGATTAATGGTCGCTATTTAAATCCGTTTGTCGAATCATATTTTCTTTTATCAATACCTCTAAAAATGCCTGATAATCCTTTTCAATCTCAAAAATTTTGGATTGATCGATAAATGCACCTTGCTTTAAAAGATTATCCATTTGGAGAAACTCATTAGATAAATAGTTCGCTCCAATTTGTCCGAATAATCCTTTTAATGTATGTGAAATTGATTTTGCTTCAACCCAATTTCCCTCGGTAATGGCGGTATAAAGTTGGTCAATAAACTTTGGCATCTCCTGTGTTGCTGATAATATAATGTTGACAGCTAGTCGACGATCCCCCCCAAGTCTAACTAACATCCCCTCTTTATCAAATATTTGATGGGTATTTTTTTGCACAGAATTGGTGGGCTCTGTGGTATTTTTTATCTTAGGCAACCAGTTAGAAAGGATTTTTTTGAGTTCTTGAATCTCAATAGGTTTGGCTAAAAAATCCATGCCAAGTGTCAAATACTTCGTTCGATCTTCAGCATATGCATATGCTGTCACTGCAACAATTGGAGTTTTTATTAATCCA